>JAEIGA010003537.1_pt1 | contig 24446 bp, 56 predicted proteins | sample 9270691 | NCBI WGS metagenome assembly JAEIGA01 (sample SAMN17057246, study PRJNA624740) | gut metagenome | biome: biome; isolation source: fecal sample | host: Bos grunniens | place: China: Xizang | collected 2019 | reverse complement strand
GTACAATTCAAGGCTCTTATGGAAAACGGTGCGTATACGGAAGCCAACTTGAAACACGACTTCAATATTTTCCCTTGAACGTGCGTTAACACAAAGTGCGTTTGGGGAATTTGCCATATATTGGTGGCATCAAACAAATTCGGATAGGACTATGGGACAAATCGTTATTTATCACAATCCACAAGAATGCGGCAATCCTTTTTTCATGATTTTGGACTCCGAAATCGGAAAACTTTTACAAACAATTGATTTACCCACACCGTCTGGCTATTATCATGACGGCTATGAGATTGTTGAACAGCGTGATTTCCTTTACGAAGAAACGGTTAAACGCTGTTCAAGTAAATTCCCAAAAGTTGGCGATACTGAACATTATGGATTTGGAAGATATAATGGGAAACGTGTTGAATATAAGATGGTGGAAAAAGTCGAACCAATCAAAGATGAATATCTAAACGGTTTATTCTTATATCATGAATTTTATGTGACTTACAAATATTACGGAACACACCCTGAAAAACGGTGGGATAGCAGCAAGGACGAATACCGAAAGGAAATGGAGCGTTTGGGCTTTGATATGAGCAAATGGCACGCCTACAATCGCAGGAAAGTGGCATACAAGGATTTTCTCCGTTCTTTGTACCCAAACGCATTGAACATGGTTTTCGTTGGTTGAGTGTTAACACAAAACGGCAAACGGAATAAAAACCGTATATTGGTGGCATCAAACAAATACGATAACACTATGAAAACAATTATCTACAAGAATGTTGAAGAGGGTGATTGGGTAAAATGCTCCAATTGTGGCAAAGTTATGCTCCTGCCTTATGGTGCAGATATGTGTCCCGAATGCACTTGCGAGGATGAACTTCAATGGGTTGATGACAACTTACAAGAAGCCAACATTGAAACGGTTGGTGAAATTGAACACAGCGAACGAGAACTGAAACATCAGGATTATCTTTGTTGTGACACACTTGCGGACGAATACCCCGACTATTATCGTAAGATTCACGAAGAAAACTACCTCGAATAGCACAAAACCAATTTCAGATAGTGGCATGACAAACAATGTGAAAATTTCCCAAGAGGCAATCGAACGCTTTCGTTTAAACCACCTTCAAGAGATAAAAGCCGTATATTAGTCACATCAAACAAATCAGATATATTATGAAAAAAGCATTTTTTGTTGAATACAATGAACAGTTCGTGGCAATATACACATCCGTTAAAGCGTGCCTAAACTTTATTTCAAGGAAAGGCTATGTTAATGATTTAGATAACTTTGTCAGAATTTTCGACAAAGACGGAAACGAATATAACGTTACAAACGGAACACAAATTCAGTCAGTATAATATGGAAAACGAAGCAATCAACAACGAGGCAATCACACGCTTCAAGTCCCAACACCTTCAAGAGATTAGAGCCGTTTGCGAACTGACTGAATGGAGTATCAAACGCGGGATTGACAACGGCACAATCAAAGACAAAGTTGACGATACCGTTATTTGGGAAACGGCTGACGATATTACCCAAAACGCCTTCAATATCATGGAAACGTTTAGTAATAGTCCATTCACGGATGCCGAATATTACATTTTTGAAAGTATTGTGCATGACACAGCGTATAGCTACCTTGAAAAGAATGGAGTTGTACTCGATTGAGTATGGGCACGCGTATATGCGTTAACGGTTTGCGGAATTGCAATCCGTTTTTTATATTGGAAGCATCACAAAACAAAACGAACTATGAATTTCAAAATTGGTGACATTATTACAAACGGCAAGGTAACGTACCGTATTGAAAGCATTGGGCAAAATTGTATGGGACATTTTTATAACCTTGTCAACGTTGAAACTGAGAAACGTGGAAATCGTTATCTAAAAATGAGCGATGGCTGTAATTTTGGAGAAACAGGTTGGCTTTGCGAGCAAGTTGACAGATTATTCCATCTTGTTGACACTAAGCCGCAGGCTAACATAACACAAAACAACATACGGAACGAAAGACGTATATTAACGACATCAAAATTCAAATAGCACTATGGGAGCACAAAGATTCAAAAGAGACAACGAACTTGTAAAAGAAATAGAGGTTCTAATTGAAGCGATTAATACTCAGTATCACGCAAACCTTATCAAGAAATTACTTGAAAAATACGAGTACGCAACGTTTGCTGAATGGGAAGACGATGATGAATTCGTTGCCAACAGCATTGCTGATTTCACCAACTCGTTCACTTTCCCTTATGAATTAATCGCCAAAAAAATGGCTAATGAGCATAACACGACCCAACAATCGTTCATGCGACTTTGCATGGCGTTCATTAAACTAATGAGCGAGAAAAACTATTGGGACGGACGAAACGAAGCCTCCGTAAAAAAGGCTAAAAAGATTATGGAAACGTTTGGGAACGAGCCTATCGTATTACCCTGCGTTTGAATATAAAAATAACGCATATTTGCCAGTAGAGTGCCGCCCACCCGGGCTGTGAGAAGTAAAAATCACAATAAAAAGGTGGTTACATTCCGTTAGCAAGAATGTATGTCGTTAGATGACGATATTAGCTCAAATGTATTGCAAGGCAAATATTACCCCGCACACCGAACGACTGCACCGAGCAAGCCGAGTGGCGGGGTTTGCGTTTTTATGTGTACTCGTTTGAGTATGCGTATATGGGTGTGTTAACACGAAGAGTGTTTGAAGCAAAAAGCGTATATTAGGAGCATCAAAATTAAAACAAAGCACTATGGAAAAATTGTTTGAACTTATGGAAAAATACAACCTTACGCTTCGTAGGTTAGGAAGTGAAGAAGTGACTACTTATAGCCCAATCCCCGATAGGGAATTGAATGAAAACGAGGCACTTATTGATATCATTCGTAAAACTGATGAAAGTAAGGAAAGCTTTGAAAAATGGCAAAAAAAAGGCTATTTCACAGACTGCCGTTGGAATAATGGGTTTGTAATTTCCAAAGCGGTTAGGGAAGTGAAAAAGCGTGAAGATGGGTGGCTTGTCAAAGTAGATAATTCTCACGGCTCAATTCAAAATTGGAATAGAAAATACGATTTTTATGGCAAGACACCCGAAGAAGCAATAGCAAAAGCGGTTGCCGATATAGAAAAGCGTAAAAAAGAATGTGAGGAAAAAAAGAAACAAGCGGGAATTTGTTAACACGCTCAACAATCTGTGGCGTTTCCGTATATTGACAACATCAAAACAATTCAAAAACATAAGCGGGCAGGCGAAGTTCGGCAGCAGTGCGCAACAAACGTCGAAACGACGATAAGTTGGTAAGACATAGACGGAACTTTGTCCTCGCTGACAAAAAATGAAATAGTCCAAAAAATTCCGCTGTACGATGACGACACCGAATATTGCGGAAAATCACACGCTGACGAAATGCTTGACGAATTTATGGAAGAAATCGAATTGCCGTTTGGCTCGCCACTCGAAAGGGCACTCGAAAGGGTTAACGAGAGTTTGAAAATATGTTTGAAAAAATGTGGATTGGAGCCGTACACGATGGAACAAATCAAACAACTGACGTTAACACACTGACGCAATCCAAACGCTTTCGCTATATTGGAAGCATCAAACAACAAACGGAAGTCAAACAAACTAAAATCGTATAGTACTATGCCTAAAATGTACAATAGAGAAAACAAGTCTTTCAAGGACAACAAAGGAAACGAACACACCGTCTATTTGTGGACTACACGAACCAGAGACTATACAACCGAACACGCATCTTGCTACATTGGTGAAATCGGTATCGGAAAAGAAGTTGAGGGTAAATATAAATGGAGTAACCGCCCTTGGCAGTCGTTCACCTACTGCGGAGCAATGCGGGCAATGATTGAGAAACTCCCAAAGGAATGGAGAGAGAACGCAACAAAACGCTTGATTGAAAACGAAGAAGAGCGTATTGAAAAAGAGTGTGACGACTTTCTCGGAGCGTTTGAAAAGAACTACAACAAACTTTCCGATGGAATGAAGAAAACCCTTGCCGAACACACCCCGATGATTGAGACGCAAGAGCAGGCAGAAACGGCAGCCACAATGGTTGGCTTGTTTGCCGCCCTCGGAATGTAAGACAATAAGATGTTTTTACCATAGGTTTTTTTTTGCCCCACTGATTCAAGAAATTGCTCGGTGGGGCTTTTTATTGTACTCAATCGAGTATGGGCATACACACACGCGTTAACATATACCTTTATATGAAATAATTCCTTATATTAGGAACATCAAACAATAAAAACATATGTAATTATGTGCCTAAGAATCAAAGAACGTAAACAACTAACGGCAACCCATCCTATAACCGTATACAAAATAGTACTTCAACTTGACAATGATTTCTACACCCCATTCATATATACCCCATTACTCCCCGAAACGCTTCAAGGGTTAAAACTGTTTGAAGCAAAAGGAAACGCACACGTCATCAGAGACGGATTGGCTTTCTTGGTTTCAAATGGCACTATACACACATACGCAAATGCTTCGGACGCTTTTTATACCGCTGACTTTTACAATAGAACGATTGGCGAACTCCAACACCACATAGTATATGAGTGTGTGATACCCAAAGGAACAAAATATTATAGTGGCATAGGAGAAGGCAAACGCCACGAATACGCCTCAAAATCCATACGTTTTGTAAAACGGCTTCATTCACCATACGAACCAAAACCAAAACAAACTGAATTGGACTTGTGTTAACACAATCAACCCTTTGGAATGTTTGTCGTATATTGGGAGCATCAAAACAACAATCAAAATCACATACCACTATGAGAATTTACTATTTCCAACCCGATTTCACAACCGAAAAACATCCGTCAGACTATACGGAACAAGAAATCGTCAGCCTTATGGAAACGACAAACGAAATCGAATGCTACACCCCGCAAGGCTTTGAACAAGCATTCAATGACGAAATCATCTCCGATATGGGCTTTATCCGCATTTTCCAATAAAACGGAATCCACCAACGTTAACACAAAACGACAATAGGAAAACAAACCGTATATTATCAGCATCAAAATTTGAACGAAATATGAGCAACAAATTAGTACACCGCCCACGAGACTGCAACATCCAAACCCTAATAGGTTAATAATAGATGTGTATTTTATAGACAAAATCGAAAACTATGAATAATTCAAGAGACAAGCCGTAACCAAACCAATTGTTAACACAAAAACACGTTCCAACCCGATTGCGTATATTAAGGGCATCAAACAAACGGAAAACAAACAATCTAAAACACAAACATTATGGCAAACATCATCGAACAAGTCAGCAAAATGAACAAAGGCACTTTCGGAGTTGAAATCTTCACCGAAACCGAGCCTGTAATGCGCAAGACAAACAACCCTTTCATTGGTAGGGTTAAGAAACTCACCCACTATGTTAACGCCATCTTGGGTGTGGACTACCAAAACGCAGTCAATAACCGCCTCACACGCAACGGCAACGAAGCCAACTACCAATCCGAAGCCCCAAAGGGTAAGAAGCACTACAACGCGTTTTTCTACCAATCGCTTGACGGAGAAACATTCTACCTCAAAATCGGTATGTACAAAAACACGACTTGCAAGTCCACCTACACCATTGACGGACACGAAGCCACACAAAGCGAAATCGAAGCCTTGAAGCCTTTCCTGCAATCCAAATCCGCCAACGTGCAAAAGCAACAAGAAGCAGGACTGAACGAAGCCGAGCAGTACCACATCGTTGCCCCAAAAGCCTCCAACGTGCTGAAAATCACCGCCAAATACGGCAAACAAACAATCTACCAACGCGACTAAACGCTCCACGAAACACAAAGCCCTATCCAATCGGGTAGGGCTTCCAAATTGTTAACACGCTCCGGATTCCAAGACGTTTTCGTATATTAAGGACATCAAATTTAAATAATCAAACATTATGGCACACACATTAGTAATAAACGAGGGCGTCCTCAACGATGACAAGCTTTTAGTGGCTGAAAACGGAAAATGTTTCGGAAACAACCGAAAATATAAGTTCTGCATTAATTATTGGACTTACTGCAACGAATGGTGCAACCGTCAGCACGTTTTCTATGCAACCACGCCCGAAAACGCCCTTAAACGCTATATGCGCGAAACAAAACACCACATTGACGAAAACGACTTTTTCGATTTGGTATACCTTGCCAAAGACTTGAATAAACAACGTTAACACCTTGCGGGGATCAACATTTTTCCTTATATTAGGTGCATCAAACAATTCAATTATAAACCTTTTTAAAAGAAACAATCATGAAAATCAACTTTGACGAGCTTCAAGACGAAATTATCGACATTCAAGATGAAAGGAATCATGAAGATAGAGTTTTTGCACAAAAAATCAACCAGTTTCTCAAAACCCGCAAAAACAACCGATTCGACTTCTCCGAAATCAAAGAAGCCGTCAGTCGTAACGTGAAACCCACTATTGCATATTTCAACCATGAAGACGGCATGGGCTGGTTGGAACGTTATCAAATGAACGTGAATTATATTCAGTATTACCCCAACAAAAACTATTTTGAGGCTGTCGGCACTATTGATGACGAAACCGACACGTTTGTAATGAACGGGCGCGACATGGACTTAGAAAGCCTTTACAACCTTATAGATTGGCTTGCCCAATACCAACGTGAACAAAACGGAACGGCTCGCACACCCGAACAAATCGAACATGAACGCATTGAGGAAGAGTTTGGCAAAGAGTATTTCTCCAATGAAACCTACCGACATTATATCGACACCCAACTCGACCCAGAAGAACTTCTCATGCTCGCCCTCTACAACACGGCGAAGAACAAAAAGCAACGCAATAAAATGCCAATGACGCCACGAACAAAATTTGCAATCATTCTTCGCAGACACTGATTTTAATGAAGGATTGAAAAAACGAGGGGCGTTTGGGTAGGAGTACCGCGCCCCTCCCTCCATAGGGGTAGCCAACCCCCTCCCTACATAGCCCCACCTCCGTATCCCCTTGTCTATCAAGCACTTACGGAGGTTAAGATTACAAGCGCACGGTGTTATGGACGAGATACGGAAATTTTTCTGATCAGAAATTTTGAGTTTTTCATATACGCTCCCTTGTTCTGAGCGTTCCGTATAAAAACGTCGTTCAAACCGGGTGCTCAGCTGTAGACGCTTCTCAATCTAGTAGCTTTGTACAAAACGGTGTATATTCCTATGTGCTCAATAAAAAAAGCTTCTTGTTTGGTAACGCTCGTGTAAAAACGTCGTTTGATTCGTGGGGTATATCCTTTTTACTACTTCTTTGGGTACTGACGGCTTCGATGACTATGAGAATCTCTGTTTCGCTGGTTCGCCCACCGACTACGACTTGAGGATTTTGGTGTCCTTGTTCAAAAAAATTCCGGAAATTTTTGGGGAAAAATTTCAAGGGTGCTTTGGATGAAACGTCGTTTGTTCTGTAGCGCTCGAATCGAAACGGTTGTTTCGGAACTGGTGGTTGCGGGATTCGTGGTGTATAGTGAAAAAGAATGATAAATATTTGGAGAATTTTTGATTTTTATGTATATTGTGAGCATCAAAAAATAAATGAAATGAAAAAGATTATAGCGACTTATAAACCTTGGCAGGCGGTGGACTATGTTTCACATAGACGTGGGAAGGATAACGACGGTTATTATAATAGCAGTGGTAATCCTTGTAATAACCATAATAGTATGCGTATTCCTTCTTTGAAAGCAAATAACAAAGTGTGGAAAAAGTTTTACAAATTGTTTCCTAATGTGAAGAAGTTTTTGTGTGGTGAAGAAGGTGCCTGGTATGGATCATTTGGGGAAGTCAAGTTGGTTGGTGACGTATATCATGTCAGAAAGGAGTGTCATTGTGGGTTATTTCGTATAAGATTATATAAATTCAAAAAAGTTTGGTAAAAATGAAGAAGATTAGATATTCGGAGGCTGGGCAGTTCACAGACGCTCAGCGAAAATTATGTCGTGAGATTGCGACGCGTTTGGAGAAGTTGAGGAAGAGTGGGTGTTCGGTGGTTGCGAAGCAGGACAGGTTGGAGGTTTTTCTTAGTGAGGAGATTCGATATAGCAATCTGGTTAATTTGGGTAAGAGTTGGAGTAATGAATATCCGATACCGTCTTTAGCTGCTGGTTATATCAGTGATGCTGGTGCGGATGACACGGAGTGTTTCATTGATGAGGTTATTGAACCAGAGGAGGAAGAAGGAGAAAAAGTTAAATTAGATATATTATCATGATGAAGGATATTTGCAAGGAGTTTTTGGAGAAGTGTGATTCATTCAGGTGGTTCATTGTGGATTACTATGGTGAGGTGTATTATGATTCGTTGGTTGGGATGGCTGAGCGTTCAGAAAACGGCGCGTTATTAAATGCGTTGAATAGTATATGGTTTGAGTTGCCTGATAATATATTTAACATACGGGAGAACCCACATGGGTGGTATGATTTTTTGAGTATAATTGAGGAATAAGAAAATGGAAAACAAAAGTGTGAATCGTAGGGAACTCACGGAAGAGGAGATAAACATGATTCGTCGTGAGGAGTATGAGTGGCTTATTAAGGACGAAGACGCTGAGCCTGTCACTGGGGTTGAAATAGCGAGGATTCGTGAGATGATGTCATATTTGGATGATGAGTATTTTTCCAAGTTGGAGTTTTACAGAAAGAAGGGATGCATTTGTGTAAATACGCCTCGTGATTATTGGGCGTGTTTGATGGGAAGGTTGTGGGTTGCCGATTTGGAGAAGGGCACTGTGGTGAAGCATTGGTGCAGTTGAACGAATAATCAAATAACATAGTGGTATATGAAAGTGGGAATTAACGACATTATGCATGATTTTTGGTTTTATCATGCTAAGTGGGGGAATGTACGTGTTGAGAATTTTGTTGGGGATTATGGTGATGAGCCTTGGGTGTATGTATATTCGGAGGCTATACGTCACAAAGACGGTTACGAATTCGGGTACGTCAGTGTTGGGTTGGATGTGTTGGTTCCGATTCCGTTGACGCGTGAGGTGTTGGAGGCGAACGGTTTTTTATACAATGATGAGGATTCTAAGTTTCAACCTATGACGTGGAGTGGATTAGGGATAATCTTGGAGTCTGAGGGAGAAGCGTTCAGGGTTGTTGTGGTTTCTGATTATGATGATGAGGGCACGAATTGTACACCGTTTGTGATAAGGTATGTTCACGAATTGCAGATGTTGTTGAGGTTACGTGGAATTGAAGCTGAAATTAAAATTTAAATGATACGGTTATGAAGAATTACGAAGAGAAATACAACGAAGCGTTTAAGCGAGCAAAAAGCATTTATTGTGATGCAAAAAAAGAACATTTAACTCACACAGATTGGTTGGAAAACATCTTCCCCGAACTCATTGAATCTAAGGACGAGAAAATAAGAAGAGAGTTATTAGATTATCTCAACGAAAGAGAAATTCTTGAAAATCTCACAGAAACAAAAGTCAAAAAAGAGTGGATTTCTTGGCTTGAAAATCAAAAGCCTGTTGAGTGGGGCGAGGAAGATTCTGATATGACAAAAGAAACGATTTATTTCATCAATGAGTTTCAGAAGTCTGATAGATGCAAGGATGAGAATGATATGCAAAACTCTGTTACCTGCGAAGATTGGCTTAAATCTCTAAAACCTCAACCACATTGGAAGCCGAGCGAGGAACAGATTGAGATATTAATTAAAGTAAGAAGACTTTTGCATAATGAATCTATATATAAAGAATCTAACAAGATACTATATCAGTTTGAAGAATTAATTCGCACACTTGAAAATTTATGAAAACACACACTGAGGATGAAGAAATTATTAATTTTGCTGTAAATGGGTGGTTTAAGACACAAAGAAAGGTATTAGAATATAATAATTTGACAACTTATGGATTAACTTCACACTATGACGAACTCAAAACATTGTGTGACTATGAATGAAAGAATTGAAAAAGAAGTAGAAAATGTTTCTAAAACTATAATTAAAGAAACAGCTAAAGATTGCCTTACTCAAATTGAAGAACAGAGTTCTAATTGGATTAAAATTAGTAAAAATAATCCACTCCCAAAATTTGTAGAAGTTCTTGCGTATAACAAAGAATGGATAGAAGTAGATTTCAATCCAAAAGGAGTTAGGATTGGCTATCTTACAGATGAAGGTAACTTTATCAGTGCAAAATATGAACCAGACGGCGAAGACTACATATCAAAATATGAAGAGGGTGATGACTACCAATTTTTTCAGACACAAGAAGATGGAAGTATAAAAACTTGGTATAACAATGGAGATGATAGAGGTGACATCGAAGGTTATCGTCCAAATTTACCTACACATTATAAGTTAATAGATTCACCAAACGATTAAACGATGACACAGCAACAAATTGAACAAGCGGCAATAAACCATTATGCTACATCATACTCTCCATTTGATGACCCCTATGAAAATTCACTTCAATTTGAATTAGAATGTGAATGTTTCAAAGCAGGTGCTAACTGGGCATTATCCCATCAATGGATTCCAGTTGATGAGGAGTTGCCGAAGCAGGAAAATGAAAGACAATTTTTTAGTAAGGATATTCTGTTTAGAGAAAATTCGTCTGTATATTTTGGATGGTATGATTTTGAAGAAAAATATTTCAGAAATCCAATAGGATGTACTTTTACAAGAGTCACCCATTGGATGCAGATACCAACATTGGAAGGAGGTGAGAAATGAGTGCTTGGACTTGGACATATGTAAAAGCTGACAAGATTCCGTCAGACATTGTTGTGAAAATTTGTAATGATACTATACAGGATATATCATCCGTGTGGTATCTGAACAAGAACAAAGCGTTTGAGGAAATACTTCAACGGTGGTTCAAGATTCATGATGAATCGTACGACTATTACGTCAATGAATGCGGATTGCAACCGTTTGAATTAGAACACGATGTGTTGGAAAAACGGTTGTGATATCTTATTTCCAAAAAGCAAACGTTCCTCGCAGATTTGGAGCTCGTAAAAAACGGTTCTCAATCCCTTGATAGTTGCTTAAAAAATCACAAAGTCTGGGAGGACGAGATGGGTGAGCCCATGTGCTATCTTATTGGAAACGACGTTTGTGTCAAGGTGCCCGAGATTTTCCGTCTTCGTCAATATTCTAACATGTGGGTTGAAGACGGCATCAAGACGGTGGACTCTTTGCTGAAGTACCTCTCAGAACAGGCTAAGGATATTCTTTACGACTTTGCGGAAAGCACAGGCTCAAATGACGGAGAAGGATTGACAGAAGCGCTGAAATCGAGAATTGTTGAGTACTACGGACGTTTTGGCGACGGAAATTTCTCGGTGTGTTTTGGATGATGTTTCGAAAAAATAACGTTTTGGATTTGCACAGTTGGCGAAAAGTTTGTATTATACACACATCAAAAGTTGAAAAATGATTGTTGAGTTATGAAGACTGAATATGTTTTGTGTGCTGCTATACGGCGTGTAAAACCAAGGGATTGTGTTCGCCACTATTGGCAATCGGACATCTATGACGTTGAACTCGGCTATCGGCATCCTGACATATTGGCGAGGTTCAAAGGTGAGGTGTCGACTGAATTGTCTGAACAAGGCTTCTACACGTCGAGGAACCGTTTCGTGGACAGGAATGAGGCTTTTAAAATTGCTTACCAAGCCAATCAGATTCCTATAGCCCTATACGATGAACGTGGGGAAAACGGAAAGTTATATTCGGAAGATTTATATTAACAAACAAATAAAGGATTGATTATGACCACTATTGTATTTAGTTTATCTCTATTAGGAATTTTTCTTGGTATTTGTATCTGTTTGTTGATGCAAAGAAAGAACTACCTTTTTAACGGTAAAGACAGACTTGAACCTGTTGTATTTAAAGTTATCAAAACGGATATTGTGTACACATCTGCTTTAGAACGTGTTTGCAAATGGCTGTTTGGAAAAAGCAGCAGATGATAGAGAATACTTACAGACTTCTTGTAGAGAGATACTTCTTTACTGAAGACGAGGCAAATAAATTTATTGAGGATTTAAAATCAATATTACAATGACAGATGCAGAAAAAGCAAAGGAAATAGCTGATTTCCTATACTATAAATTGAGTCACATCGATTATAGCACCTTGAAAAGAGAATTATTGGAAATGGCTCGATTTGCGGAGGAGCAAATGATTGAAAAGGCTTGTGAATGGCTGAAAGATAATATTATAGGCATGATGGATGGCGACTTGCCATACATTCAATCAACCTACGATGTATCAAAGAATGAATTTATTGAAGACTTCAAGAAAGCAATGGAGGAATAAACTATGACACAAGAAGAAAAACAACTTTTATTGGTGGACATCTGTGCAAGAGAACCTTATCATGTACTAGGATTAGATTGTTTTGGTAAGTTAAGAGAAATGCAAGTTATCTATCCGTCAGGAACTATTATAGCAAAAGAAATTGACGGAGAAAATTGTAGCTCTTGTGGATTTAAACCATACCTTCGCCCAATGAGTTCAATGACAGTTAGTGAAGGATTTGAATATAACGGCTTGCGTAATGAAACCGCTGATTTTGATTGGGAAATTATTTCTCATAAAATATATGACTGGCTCAACAAACATCATTTCGATTATCGTGGATTAATTGAAAAAGGATTGGCACTTGAAGCACCTGAAGATATGTATAATATTAATACTAAATAATTATGATCAATAAATTGACAGATAGGCATTCTTATGAGAATATTGAAGACTATACAAAATATATAGTTAAATGTCCAACTTGTGGAACAATTCTCAACTTTGGTAAAGATGATGTATATAAACAGGAAGATTCCATGTATATTCATCACGAATATATAGATTGTCCAGAATGTAATGAGAAAATACAATTAAACGATGATGAATATTTTGGTTATTAATAATTTGATTTATTATGCAACAATTTGATTTATCACTTTGGTTCCAAGACAAGAGCCGTAAAGTAGTAACAAGAGACGGAAAACCAGTAAGAATAGTTTGTTGGGATAAACTTGGAAACTATCCTATTATTGGTTGCATAAAATATTCAGATGATTATGAATATTTTGAAAGTTTCACTATCAAAGGTTCAAAGTATACATGCAATTGTGAAGATACAAATGACCTTTTCTTTGCAGACGAGGAAAAATGCAATAAGATTCTTAATGAACTAAAATCTTATTTTAAAAGCACTCCAAAAGAACAAATCGAAAAAGATTGGAAAGAAATTCAAGACTGGTATGCCCACTATTTTGCAAATGAAAACCATAATGAGGAAGAGGAACTGACGGAGTTTGAGAAGATGTTAAGACATGTGTTGGAATGTTATTCTGGGTATGAGTATGCATCTAAATCTGACATTGACACATTAAAACTCAATGCAAAAACGCTTCTCGACCCTGCAAGAAAGGAACTCTTGAAAGACTTGCCGAAGTAGAAGAAATCTTCTAAACATAAAGACTTCCAAGAGTATTTAGCAATACTTGAAGACAATAAAGTTTTCCTGACTAACTATCTCGAAGAAGGAGATTATTATATTGTATTGAATGATTTGAAAACTCTACCAAAAGAAGAATAAAATGAAGAAATTAATCCTATTACTGAAACAATTGTTCTGTCATCATAAGTACCAATATACAGAAATAAATCACGATGGACTTAAAACAATGGAATGTAAGTGGTGCGGAAAAAGAAAAATTGTCAAGATTTTAGTTTTATTGACACTTGCACTGGTGATGTGTGGGTGTAATGAAAAAAAAGAACCACAAATATTGAAAGATAAAATTGTGAATATAAGCGGGTGGTATTGTAAGGTAATTGAAATTGATGGCTGTGAGTACATTCAAGGCGGTTATTTATTAAGTCATAAAGGCAACTGCAAGTATTGTGCTGAACGAAGAATGAAGGAACAAGAAGAACTAATACTTAAAATCAAAGAAGGAATGAACTATGTCAGACAAAGTACAACTAATCAAAGAAGAGATTGAAAAAGAAATGCGTGTCTTGGATTTGACAAATGATTTTGATAATGGTAGGTTTTCCGAATTGAATCATTTGAAATTATTCATCAAATCCCTTCCAGAAGAGCATAACGAGGATTTGGAGGAAGAGATTGAACGTTATCTTGACAGAAATTTTTACGAAGGTGATGATGGTGGAATGTGCGGTGATTTTGAACCACAATTAGGCGGTGTAAAATATCATGAATTAGCAGAAATTGCCCGTCATTTCGCCGAATGGCAGAAACAGAAAGACGAAAAACTCTTCAAGGAAGACACTTGGAACTACATTGAAGAACAATATCCAAATATAACCAAAGAAGAAAAACTAAGGTTATATAATATATCCTTAAAATCTCGTCTTGCAGGTGCCAAAACTCAGAAGAATTTAGACCAAGAAACCATTGAACTTGCTGAAGAACATGCTATGCTTGCTGGTATGGAGAAGATACGAGAGGAAATGATGAAAAATGCTGTGGAAGCAAAAGTTATTTGCGTCGGGAGTCATGAAGAAAAAGATTCAATTAATGCTGCAATTTATTCAGTTTGTGAAAAAGTGCCTGTTGCTAAATTTGGTGACAAAGTAAAAATCATAATCGTAAAGGAGGAATAACAATGAGCAAGATTGCTGAACAAAAGGCTTTGGAAGCATATCAAAAAGATAAATTAACAGCAGTAGAAGCTGTAAACCGAACGAAAAGATTCGGTTATATTCAAGGCTACGACCAAGCCATGCAAGACTTCTTGGAGAAGGCTATGGAATATTTTAAAGGAAAGCCTATTCATCATTTTTGGGTTGAAGAATTCAAAAAATACATGCAAGATAAAAAACAGGATTAGAAAAACAAATGAAACGAGAAAATTTTGAAGAAGCCAAACGTCTCGTCACACGTATAGAAGAAATGGAAGAGGCGCTCAAATTTTACAACTCAACAAAAGAAAACGAGTTTTTTTGGAGCAGATTGTTTCCCACTCTTTACAAGAACGGACGGAAATCTGAGTTTGAGTTGGGTTATAAACATGATTTTACTATATCAATTTCGATGGAGCAGCAGGAAGAATTAGCCAACCTTGTAAGGAAATGGGTTGAGGAAGACAAAAAGAAACTTGAAACATTATAATTTAGAGTCATATAATACATAAAATATGGGTAGATTATGATTGATGATAGTAAGGGGGCTTTCAGGCTTGCGAAAGCGTGTGGACAGATTGACATTGAAAGAGAACGTAGTCTGTGTTCGGAGGACGTTTTTCCTGAGCAGGTGTTTTTTGGTAAGTTTTAGGTGTTAACAATTTGCGCAATTGGAAACTTTGTGTTATAATTGGAGCATCAGAAACAAATTAATTCAGATTGTACTATGAAAAAGAACGTTGGATGGGCAACAATAAAACAATGTAAGAAATTTGATTTGCCGTGTTGGTGTGTGGGGCGTTTGGTTGAACTATTGCCAGACGGTTCCATAATCCACAAGTCTGAAGGTATTTGGGTTGTGAGTTTTGATATTGACGAGTGTCACAGTCGCCAATTCAGTGGTGATTCCATGGCGGGTGTAGTTTGCGAGGCGGTTGAGTGGTGTTTGGAGAGTGGAATTATTGAGTCGATAAAAATATAAAAAATGTGTAAAAAAATTGAGTTTGATAAGATTTACAATTGTGATTGCTTTGACGGGATGAAAGGCATTTCTGATGGAAGTATTGATTTGATATTAACGGATATTCCATACAATGAGGTTAATCGCAAGAGTAACGGTTTGAGAAATTTGGATAAAGAAGCGGCTGATATTGGCGATTTTTCTTTGGAAGAATTAACCGAGGTTTTATGCAGAAAAGCAAAAGGTTCTGTTTATATGTTTTGCGGTATAAATCAAGTCAGTGATATTCGTAAAACAATGACGGCGTGTGGTTTGTCAACTAGGTTAATCATTTGGGAAAAAACAAATCCATCACCTATGAATGGTGACAAGATTTGGCTTTCAGGAATTGAATGTTGTGTATTTGGGAAGAAGAAAGGAGCGACATTCAACCTTCATTGCAAAAATACGGTTCTAAGATTTCCATGCGGGAGGCATGATATTCATCCGACGCAAAAGCCTGTTGAACTATTTGCACATATTATTGAAGCATCTTCCAACGAGGGTGATGTGGTTATGGATCCGTTTATGGGGAGTGGAACCACGGCAATTGCGTGTATGAGGTTGAATCGGCGTTTTGTGGGGTTTGAACTCAACCAAGAGTATTACGAAAAGGCATTAAAAAGAATAGAAGCAGAAAAATCAAAATGAAACCAAGTCCTAATTCATCCCCCACCTGAAGGAGGGGGACTTTTTTGGACGGCATGTTAAAATTTAAATGATACGGTTGTGAAAAATTACGAAGAGAAATACAAGGAAGACTTGGAAGCCGCCAAAGGTTGGCTTACAATGGCAAAGGAAAACAACAATACGATCGCCATTCAGATTCTTGAAAAATTATTCCCCGAACTCAAGGAGAGTGAGGATGAGAGGATAAGGAAAGAAATTATTTCGTTTATCACAGATAGAAAGAATTGGTTTCCTAAAGAAGAAACAAAATCATCTTGGATTGCTTGGCTTGAAAAGCAAGCAAATATTCCACATTTTACATTCGATGATATACTTGCACTACAATGTGCTATGAAAACTACCGAAAAGGCAGATGATGAGTTATATGAACAACTTAAAAGTTTACATGACAGGCTACGTGATGTTTATTGGCTCGAAAAGCAAGGTGAACAGAAGCCAGCTGATAAGGTTGAGCCAAAGTTTAAGGTTGGTGATTGGTGCATAGATAATGAAGATGATACCATATTTCAAATAGTGAAAGTATTAGATAATACCTATACCTATAAGACAAATGGTGGCGAAGAATATTCTTGCACACATTATTCATTGGAAAATGATACAAGACTTTGGACAATCCAAGATGCTAAAGATGGCGATGTACTTGTAAATGGTTCTAACATTTTCATATTCCATGCTATCGATGGCACTCGTTTAATAGGGTATTGCCATGTAAATACTGACGACAGTCTATTTTACAATGATTTGGATAAAAATGAATGCTTCTGTCTTATCGATGACATAGTAACACCAGCAACCAAAGAACAGCGTGACCTTTTATTTAGTAAGATGAAAGAAGCAGGTTATGAATGGGATGCTGAAAAGAAAGAATTGAAGAAGATTGAGCAGAATCCTGCTTGGAGTGAAGAGGATGAAAAGATGATAAGTCTTTTGATAAAAATCTTTGAAGTAAATCATCCTAATGAACACTTTAAAGTTAATCCTATTGGTACTACTAACATGGAAGCAAAGTCAACCAAGGAAATTGTTGATTGGCTCAAATCCCTCAAAGACAGGGTAAAACCACAAACAAAACAAGAGTGGAGTGAAGATGATGAATTTATACTTAATTCGTTCTTACACAAATTAGAAGTTTGTGATTTGCTTTCAAACAAAGAAATTACATGGATAAAAAATAAACTTAAATCCATCAATCATTGGAAGCCAAGTGAGGAACAAATAGAGGAATTAGAATATGTAACAAGAGGAAATTCATATCCACACTTGACTTCACTCTATAATGACCTTAAAACCTTTAAATCATGACACAAGAAGAAAAAGATTTATTACTTAAAGACATCTGTGGAAGGGCGTTGTATGGAGTATTTGTTGAGTACGACTATGGTGATAGTGTAAAAAGAGCAACTAAATTTCATGGAAACTATCTCTATCTTATGATGGAGGGTAGTCTCCAATGGAAGGATTTTAAGCCTTATCTCCGCCCAATGTTAAGTATGACCGAGGAAGAGAAAAAAGAGTTTGAATCTTTAGGATGGAGAGTTGATGAACTGGATGATAATGTGCCTTGGAATCATAATGCATATAACGTATTTGAAGGTGTTGATTGGCTTAATAAAAAGATGTTTGACTATCGTGGTTTGATTCCTATGGGATTGGCTCTTGAAGCACCTGAAGATATGTATAATTTAAATCAAGGAATATGAAAGTAGTAACACTTACACAAGTAAATGAAAAAAGAGAGATTAGTTTGAACAGTTTTGGCTTTATGAATCAGACGATATTTGCAACTGTTGATGACGCACTGTACCACCTATTCATTACAAATCCTATAAATTCTACGATTTCAATCAAGAAAACTTCAGATGACTTTGCTTGGATAACAATCGAGTATCCAACAGAAAACAAAAACAAATATTTTGAACTTCATATTGTAGAGCCATTATCATTTGGTGAAGCTGTATAATAATTTGAAAAACACCTAATTATATACGAAGAATTATGACACAAGAAGAAAAACAACTACTACTGACAGATCTTTATGCAAGACTATCGTATGGTTTTACATTATACAGAAAAAGTGATGATTGTATTATCACTATTAAACCTAATGATATTAGTTCATTTGCTCATTTTCTTGAATATTCTGAAAACGAAGATTTCAAACCATATCTCCGTCCAATGTCAAGCATGACAATAGAGGAACATAATTACTATAACAATAATCTCATTACAAATGCAATAACAATATGTGAAGAGAATTTGTCTGATTATTTGGAATTTATGCATTCTCACCACTTTGACGATCGTGGACTTATTGAAAAAGGCCTTGCTGTTGAAGCACCTGAAGATATGTATAACACAAAAACTGAATACTGAGTATGGCTACTGGGAGCAAATAGTGCTTCAGGCTGTGGATGATGTTGACAAATTACAAATATATTTGCGTTTTTGTAATGTTAAAAAGGAAATTATTGTATAAGTTATGGACGATTTGACATTAGAACAGATTCAGGATGTTTGCAACAGGCTATTTTCGCAAACTGTTAGTTATTCCAATCCGTTTGATGAGATTATGGTTGGTTTTGGGGAGTTCATTCCGGAAGATACGGCGTATTGTCTGGGGGACAAACTTAAGATTGATGGGCGAACCATTGTATTGTTGCCGTCTGGAATACGGGGCGTTTTGGAGGCGGAAGAAGAAAAGGTTGGGAACAGTATCAGGAGAGTGTCTGAGGATTGGGTGCGTATGGTTGGAGAAATTTGGAAATAATTAGAAGAAAAATGAAAAACGAAGGTATTATTGAAGTCATTGTTATTATTGGGCTTGGTATTCTTGCATTGATTGGTGGGTTCATTTATGAAAAACATGAAAACAAAACATACGGTGAGAAGACATACGAGATTGTCATTGAGGATAAGTATGAGAATTTAGGCAGCACGTTCCACATTATTGGGGGCAGGGCTACGGAAACGGAGTATCATTTGATTTACCGTTACAGGTTAACGAATCGTCCCAAGGACAAAACGGCGTCTGTTTGGAGGGAAACCGACAGGAAAGTGTCGTATATGACATACCGTGGGTGTAATGTTGGTGACAGGCTGACGAGTTCTTCCGCGTTTTTTTGGTGATTGTTTTTCAATATTGGGATTTTTTGTTATAATGGTAGCATCAAAAAAAATGGACAGAAAACAATTTAGTTTATCAGAGTGGCTCCAAGACAAGAGCCGTAAAGTAGTAACAAGAGACGGAAAACCAGTAAGGATTGTTTGTTGGGATAAACTTGGAAACTATCCTATTATTGGTTGCATAAAATATTCAGATGATTATGAATATTTTGAAAGTTTCACTATCAAAGGTTCAAAGTATACATGCAATTGTGAAAATACAAATGACCTTTTCTTTGTAGACGAGGAAGAGAAAACTATTGATGACACAGAGATGAACTCACTTGCTTATCTTACTGAATTAGGTTACACTTGTATTCCGCCAAAAAAGGAAGAGAAATTGACGGAGTTTGAGAAAAAACTTAAAGAAGTCTTATATGAACATGCCACCACAAATACATCTTCAGAAGAAAAGGCAAGACAATATACTCCTGAACTTCTCGACTTGGCAAGAAAGGAATTTGAAAAAGAAGTTGGAGATAAATGTTGGGAAGCACATCTTAAAGGAGAAGAAGCATTGAAAGACTAGCCAAAGCGGAAGAAAGATAATAATAATTTATCATCTTTAAATTATAGACTTGATAATAGAGGTAATGGGAATATTCTTTTATGCAGAAAAGGTTATGCAATTAATATAATTGAGCTATTAAATTTGCCAACAGAAGAATAAACTATGAAAGCAGGCAGAATCATAGAATGTATAGCATTCTTACCAACTTGTAGTTTAAGTTGGTACACCGATAAGAATAAAAGACACTACTTTTTTACGATAGGATGGCTGTTCTGGTACATTACAACACTTAATAAATTTGATTGGGAGGAATAAACCATGAAAAAACTAATCTTATTATTAGCACTTGCATTTGTGATGTGTGGGTGTACTACTAATTATCAATCAAAAGGTCCGAGAATGCCATTTGATGTTCATAAGGGCTCAATTAGGATTACAGAAACAGATGAGTATATTGCAACAGAAGTTTGCGTCATGCTCGATGGGGTAGAAGGGAGAAAAACGCCAGTTTGGAAACTTGAATCAATCCAAAAGAAGAACTAATCCGTAAAATCAAGGAACAATGACAAGAGAAGAAGAAATAGAAGAAAAAGCAAGATACTTAGCAATTAAGTATTGTAAAGATATAGATTCAAATGGTAAAGAATGTTACAATATAGGCTGTGAAATTGCTTGCAAAGAAATGACTGAATGGGCTGACCAACACCCAAGGAAAGGACTTTGGGATGCTGAGAAAGTATGCAATATACTTAGAAACAAAATGGATTCTAATTGGTTCTATGAAAAGATGGAAAGAGCTGATTATGATTCTATTATTAAAGATTTACACAAAGCAATGGAGAATTAAGTCATGACAGACAAAGAGCTAATAAAGCAAGAAATTCAAAGAAGAATCTCCTATCTCGAACAACTTGGAGATAGAGAATATATAGAAGAATATTTTGCAGAACAATTCAGATTTATTGAAATCTATGAAAGTCTCATAAAATTCATCGACTCCCTTCCAGAAGAACCTTTATTAGAAGATGGGAAAAGCAATACAATAAAATATGACAGTAGAGAAGATGGGATTTACTCTCATGCTACAACATACTCTTTTAATATTGAAAGCCAGTTATTTCCGCAACTAACCGAAGAGCAGCAAAAACTTTGGAGGAAAGAAATAGAAAATGCTTGCATAAGTGGTGGTTTTAATGGTCTTAATCTTGCCGATGATACAAGATATGACAAGGAAGAGCATAACGAGGATTTGGAGGAAACAGCTATTAATGCTTGGAATAAATATTCTGGCTTAGAACTAATGCATATTGAAGAGGTTGTAGCATTTTTTAGAGAAGCAGCTGAATGGCAGAAACAGCAGATGATGAAAGATGCTGTGGATGCAACAATATTCTCTGAATTAAAGGGTAGTGATGGAAGTCTATTTCAGGCAAAATCCGACAGATTTAGAATGAATGGCGTTAAAATTAATGATAAAATTAAAGTTATACCAATCAAAAACTGAATAACAATGAGTAAGATTGCAGAAAATAAAGTGAGGGAACTTGGTTATAACAAAGATATATTTAATCGCGCAGAATATACCGCAAACGATGTGTTTAATGCGTGTGTTGAATGTTACGACCAAGCCATGCAAGACTTCTTGGAGTATCTGAAACACTGTAGTGCTTTCACTGATATGAATGGAAACACTTGTATTGATAATGACTTACTTAATATTTTAATTAAACAATTCAAAAACCACATGCAAAATGAAAGCGAGGATTAAGAAAACTGGTGAGATAATAAATCTTGCATCTTATGCCACAATAACGCTTGCTGTGTGTGATTCGTGGGGAAATCCAATCGAGATGAAACCCGAAGAAATTGAACTCATCCAAGATAAGACAAATGACTTTGAATGGCAATCCTTCCGCAATCAAGCAGCAAAGGATATTCTGTGTGCTGTTATAAGTGGAGGAATATCATCAGGGGCAGGTAGTATCATACCAGAAAAAGAAAATCTTGTCAAGGTAAGTATTGAAATTGCCAATGAATTAGTAAAACAACTTAAAAAGGAGGAGAAATGACAGACTATAATTTAATAGGAATACAGAATTTTGTCTTTTCAAATCTTGAAAAGTTATTGAAAAACGCGAAGATTGAAGAAAGGGTTAAAGAAGGTTTATTTCATAACGATATTGATAAAATAACTCAACTAACTTATGAAAAAATATGTGATAAACTTTCAGACATACTTTCAGAAGAATTTATCAAACAACTAAAAGAAAAGGAGGAATATAATGGTTAGAAAATCTGACAACAACCCAGCAAACCACAAAGGTTCAATAGTTCGTTGGAGACGGTATAAGTACTGTAGGAATGATTATGGTGGTATCAAAGCCATTGAAGACGGATGGAATGAAGATATACTAATGGAGCCTATGGATTACCAATTGGTTCTCACCGTTTACAATGGTGGGTTAGTTCTATCAGCCAGAGAAGCACAAACCGTTATATTGTTAGACGCTGACCTATGGGATAATGCTTGTGAAGAGAGATTGCAAGAATTTTATAATCAATTCAAAGAAAAGGAGGAGAAATGATTACAACGACAAGAGTATGGAATATTGACAACCAACTTGTAGTTGCCGACACAATTGAAGAAGCAATTGCAATTAGGAAAGAATATGACAAGGAATATTACTCATATAATGAAATTAACAAAGTAGAAGGTGTTTTTGCAGAGAATTGTCTTACAACATTAACATTAGCTATTAAAAGAGATTGAATTATGAAACAAATTACCGAGGATTATTGCAGCTTTGAAGTTGCCCAACTCTTGAAAGAGAAAGGGTTTGATGAGTCAGTAAATAGATTTTATGAAACATCTACTGGTAAGCCTTTATTGGTAAGATGTGAATATTGTCGTAATTCATTTACAATAGATTATGCTGCACCGACATTACAGATGGTTCTCAAATGGCTGAGAGAAGTGCATAATATCTTTATAGACATTATGACTTATACAACTGGAAGCAAAATTCAGTTTAGATGGGTCGGATATGACAAAGGTAGACTGTTTTCCCAAGAAGAAGGCAGAACTATTTACTTTGATTCTTATGAAGAAGCCGTTGAAGCAGCACTATTGTATGTTTTAAAAAACTTGATATAACATGGCAGCAATAGACAAACTTTATGTACACACATTCCAAGAATACGAGGAAGTGAAACTTTGGGCTTTGGTGTATTATCCAAAACTCCTTCTCTACTTTTACAACATAAGCCTTACGTACAAGCAGTATCATGAGAATAGAAGAGAGTGGGTTGTAAATGCAAAAAGAGGAATTACTAAAAGTCACGAAAGACTTGGAAAATATACTACACAAGAGGAAGCAATTCAAAACTTGATTAAGTATTACAAAGATATATCCGACTATGATTGTCCTTATGAGCAAGCAAAAGATGAAGTGTTGTGTGACACCATTGATACTGCAATGACGAATGATGAACTTGAAGAAACTTATATGTTCCTTATTATGAATACTCCATTGTCAGTAGACCGCAAACTCAAATGGATATGCCCAGTGCCTTGCGTGAGGGAATACCTACACAAACAATGTGGAGTAAACCCCAAATGGGAATGGCTATACAAGATATTTTGGAGAGGAAAGAAACACTTTTAAAACTTACATAATATGAACAACGAAGAGAAAGCAAAAAAATTGCACGGAATGACGAACTATATGGGAACACTGATAATAACTCCAAAATAGAAGAATGCTATATTGCTGCTATTAGTATGGCAGCTTGGAAAGACGAGCTATTCAGCAACTACATCAAAGAGTGAATCAAAAAATACGCTGGTAGTTCCGCGGCACAAAATAGTACGTTGTTCTGCGAGTTGAACGAGATACATCAAGAACTATTTGGAGAACCAGCGCATAATACAATTCCGAATTATGGGTTACAATAATAACGAGGAAGTCCTTGGGTATTCGGACGAGAAGATTGGAAAATTTTTATTGGAGTATGCCAGACGCTCCGTTGCCGAGCAGCGTGACGTTTTATTAGAGGCTGCCGGGCGTATTTTGGAGAAGGAGACTACAGAATGAGGAATATCAAGTTCAGAGGGAAAACTAACGGAGAACGTTGGGTATACGGTTCGCTAGTTGATTGTGTTTGGGTTAAAACTGATAAAAACAGCAAAGTCAGAACACATATTATTGATGAGAACGGACTGCGGTGTTTCGTATACTCCAATACTGTTTCACAATTCACCAAAAAACGTCTCAGGGAAGCCACGGAATCTTTTAGTTCCGTGGAGGAACTGAGACTTATTTAGAAAGTTTCTAAATTCAAAACACATTTTGAATTATGTGACTATTTATATATAAACACGCAAGTGAACACTGACGCT
>JAEIGA010003536.1_pt1 | contig 24449 bp, 24 predicted proteins | sample 9270691 | NCBI WGS metagenome assembly JAEIGA01 (sample SAMN17057246, study PRJNA624740) | gut metagenome | biome: biome; isolation source: fecal sample | host: Bos grunniens | place: China: Xizang | collected 2019 | reverse complement strand
GTACGCCCTCTTCATTAACATCAAGAACTGCATTAGCAGCTGCATTCTTCTCATTAAAAGCCTTTACAAAAGTATCAGTATGCTTTGGAATAAAGCAGTCTATGCCTGCATTTCCATAGTCTCTTTCAGGCGCCTTTACATCATAGCCAGGTTCAATAAAAAACTTAATCATTAATTTAATTCTCCTTTAGTAATTTTCTATATCATATAATACAGTAAAGTTAGTCAAAAAATTGATATGGATAAAAAATTACCGCCCAGATTTTACTCCTGAGCGGCACTAAAAAGATGAAAGTATTAAATTATAAGTATCTTATATTTTATTATACAGGTATCTTTTAATTTATCTTTTTGGTATCTTTTTAGTATCGCTTAAGTTTATCTTGCTTGTGTCATTTATAAGGAAACTTTTCAGTTTCCTTATTTAATTTAGCTAATTAATTCAAGTGCATTTTCTAAAAGTGCTAACCGTGTTAGAAGTCCACAACCTCCAGGTACCGGACTCTGAAAATTAACAAGTAGCTCTCGTTCACAGTCACCAATCAACTTACAATTATCATCAAAGTTTATACCAACATCAAATACAACGGCAGACTTCTTTAAATAATACTCTTTAGTAAGTGTATTAATATGTCCTGTGGCGACTACAATAAGGTCCGCATTAGCTAAATAAAACTTTTTAGCGTGCTCAGGTGTTTTAGAGTGTAGAATTGTTACATTCATACTTTCATTAGTAAGTAGTTCTGCCATGGGTCGGCCTACAATCTCTGAGCGACCAATAACTACAGCATTTTTACCTGTAAATTCATAATTCATATCTTTTAGATACTTATAAATTCCAAGAGGCGTTGCCGGAGTTGTCTTAGAGTACTTATTAAAACCGTCTAAGTCTTTTTCAGATGCAACTGCTCTCATAACCTTTGCTTCACTAATATGTTTTGGTAATGGAAATTGGCACAAATAACCCGTAATCACATTATCATTATTAAGGTCTTCTATAATTTTTAACAAGTGAGCTTCAGAAATATCTTTATCATAGTGGTATAGTTCGCAGGGAATCCCGCACTCAGTGCAGTCGGCAATCTTATTTCTAACATAACGCGAAGAAGCCTCCACCGTGCCCACCTGAATAATCGCAAGATGCGGAGTAGGTTCATTATTTAGCTTTCTATTTTCAATTTCATTTTTAATCTGATGTTTTCTTTCAGCAACATACTCTTTAATATTCTGCATTATTTACGATCCCACTTTCTGAGTGATTTTACCTGAGGCTGTTTTTTATTATTTATGTACTGCCAATATTCATTTTTTGCTTCTGTACAATAAGCGCTATTTGGCTTAGCACTGCAGCCAGAATTAGTTTTATAAACACAAAAATCGCAATAGCTTAATTTTTTATTTTGCTGCATAACTTACCTCTTATATATTTCTCCTTAGTATATTATTAAAATTTTAATTAGTTATTCTGGAATATTTCCAAAATCTAATATTATAATCACCATCTCTAATGATTTCAGATACTTCTGTATACTCAAAATCCGGGTGCTCATCAAGGTTGGGGAAGAAAACGGTGCCTTCACCATCAGCATCAACCTTAGTTACGTATACTTCCTGACAATATTCCAGCATAGAAGCATAAAACATAGCTCCGCCAATAATCATTACATCCTGTGTTTTCGCTAGTTCTTTAATAAGCTTTACTGCCTCTTCAAAACAGTGCACACAAATACAGTCATCTCGCTCTACTCCTTCTGGGCACAGGCAAATAGTTGATCTACCCTTAAGAGGCTTGCTTCCAGGAAAACTCAATAATGTATTGTAGCCATGAGCCACAATCTTATTACGAGTGAGATCTACAAAGTTACGCATATCGAGAGGTAAATGAAAAAGTAAATCATTATTTTTACCTATCGACCAATTACGGTCTACCGCTACTACCGCTTTAATCATGTGACACTTCCTCCATTTTCTAAAAACTCTCTTACGTGTAAAATGGCGTTTTTACACTTATCACAAATAAATACTCTTTGAGCTCTGTAATCATTTGAATTCATTGAAGTGTGCTCACCGCATATAAAACATTCAACTCCAATATCATAAGTGTCAAATTTTTCTTTGATATAGTCAATAGACTTGGTCCAATCCATTATTCCAGCCGTCCCGTCTTCTTGTAGAAAATTTACAAGATGCTTATTCTCATAATGCAAAACTGCAGGCTCACCGGGTTTAAAACCTTCAAGCTCTTTCGGAGCCACTTTCATTTCTAAATCCATAATATTAGTCCTTCTTTTCTATAAGTTGTCTTAAAATACCGTCGTCAGAGCGCATATAACATACGCCCTTATTATTTATAATACGATAAATCCCAGCATTCTTTATAAGTCTTAGACAAATCTCACAAGGCCAAGCTTCGCACTCAATAGGCTCTCCAGACTTTACATCAAATCCAGCGAGATAGAGATCAGCATCAAGCATTTCACTTCTACTTGCCGAAATTATTGCGTTCATTTCAGCATGAACCGCTGGGCATGTCAAGTACTCGGCCATATCTTTATTACACGAAACCTTAATACAATCTCCGCAGTGTGATTCACCTCTGACTGGTCCGTTAAAACCAGTAGAAACCACTTCACCGTTTTTTACAATAACTGCCCCGTAGTGCTTCCGTAAACAGGTAGAACGTCCTGAAACCGCCTTAGCTATATTAAGATAATATTCATTTATTGAAGGTCTTTTCATAATCTTTTTCCTCCTATATTAATATTATATAATACGATAAAAGGCAGACTATTTTTTAAGTCTGCCTTACTAATTTTAATGATTTGCAAAAGGATCACTAGGTTGAATTACTTTTTCTATATACCTATCTGTATACTCCCAAAAGACTTTACCATCAATTTTAGGAGTTAGCTTAGCCCCACAGATAATAACAGTTTTTCCGTCTTCTTCAAGCTTATAACAACACTGAGTTGGAATGTGTTTTATATATTGTACTTTAGTCATGTCGTGACTCCTTTATTAATATTTTTGTATAAACAATAGCTTCCTTGCAATCATCACAAACCCAAGGATAGGAATAATGACTCGGATGAGGAATCTCTCGTATATTGTCGCATAGTAGACAAGGCTGGCTATATCTTGGCTCTATAAACTTAACCGTTCTAATATTCTCGGGGTCTATATTTAAGCGAGCTTCAATTTTCTGTTCACTCATATGGTTTTAGCCTCCTGCAAGAATGCTTTTACTCCAATATCCTCAAAATTAAGGTTAATTCCGTAGTCAACTGTTTTATCATTCACAACGCGCATCGCTCGAATTTTCTTAGTCCACTGTTTTTTCTTATTTTGAGTTATTGTTAAATTTGTTACTTCGTAAAGTACAGGCTCTCCTAGTCGCCACCCGTTGCCATAGACCAAGTTTTCATATACTAGAAGTCTATCACCAGGCTGTGCCGGTATATCTATTGAATATTCTGCCATTCCCAGCCCTCCTCGTACTCAGACTTTAGTAAATCTTTGCAATCATTATACCACTCAAAGAAGTTTTCTTCGCCGTCAAGAACGAGCTGCTTAATTAGATAATCAAGGAATTTTGTTGATTGCTCATGCATAATGCGCTGCCCAATACATCTTGTCTGCCAATAGCTCAAGAGCATTTCAGGCTTCCAGTTTTCTTTATTATAGGCTTTACTTGCGCCAAGCATATCACAAAAACTTTCCATAATATACTTGAAAGGCATCTTCATTGGAATAATTTCGCCGGTTTCTGACTCATCCCACCAATATTGAAAATGATGCTTATTGGTATGATAGTGATGAATCCAAGAAGGGGAATAGCCAAGCACCTCACGTGCATTCTGGTGCGGGCTACGAGTACCGGAATAATATTTACAAATACTCATTTCAGTAGGTGAATACTTACTTAGATCATGAGTAAGCCCTTGCCAGAAAAGACCCATTTTAAAACAGGCCTTTCTGACGTACTTTCTATGAGTTCTTATAGTTTTAAGATGTTTAAATAAATTTCTCATACCGCGACCTCAAATTTTTGAGTAAGTTTAGTAGACTGATAGCCAACAAGCTCAAAGTCGTCTTCAGTAAAATCATAGAAGTCTTTTACCTCAGGATTGAGCTTAAGCTGTGGACCAGGATACTCAGGATTTTCAATAACTTCTTTTACAAGGTCTACGTGTCTATCGTAGATATGCAAGTTATTAACGATATGAACTAAAATTCCGGGCTCATAACCACAAACCTGAGCAAGCATATGAATAAGCAAAGCATACTGAATGGTATCCCAACCACCAGAAGCTGCGGCTGCAAGAAGATCACCAGATCGCTGAATTACTGTACAATTAAGCTTTCCGTCGGTTACATCCCAAAGGGTCTCATATACACAAGGTGGCAGGTTCATTTCGTTAAGGTCCTCGGGACACCACATAGTTGTAATCATTCTACGGTCCATGGGCTTATTCTTAAGAAGGTAAATTAGATTATCTACTTGATCAAGCTCACCGTAAGAGTACTTAGCTTTCTTGCCGAGCTGATAGCCATAGGTCTTACCAATCGTTCCGTCTTCGCCTTCCCAAGCTCTCCAAATAGCAGCGCTCTTTCCAAGCTCATCAACTACATTTGACTTCTTCTGCCACATCCAAAGAAGCTCTCTTACTACACCCTTAAAAGCCTGAGTACGAAGGGTGAGAATAGGAAATTCCTTAGAAAGGTCATAAGTACGAACTGCACAGAAAGTCTTAATTGTGTGCGCGGGTTCACCATCTGGCCACTTAGGTCTTACAGGAAAGTCCTTATCATTAAAACCGTTTTCAAGAATTTCATTTACTTCATCTTTAAAATACAAATCAGCAATACTCATTTATATAAATCCTTTCAAATAATACTATATTATACATTAAATTTTGCTTGATTTAGCCTAAGCTTCATTGCCATTTCTGGAGAATAATAATCAATATTAGCTTCCCAGTCTGGTTTATTATAAATATACTGCATGTACTTTTCTGCAGCGTATGGAATCTTTACAAGATAATCGGTAAGAAAAACAAGAAGCTTTTCCCACTCTGCATCCTGTTCAAGATGTCCTTTAGGATGACCTGCGAAAAATAGTCTTTCTTGAATAACTTCATTAGTAAGCTGTTCCGCCGTATGAAGCTGCCAAGACTTTTCCATATTGGGTAGGTAGGTCATAATATGCTGCACACAGCCACTTGGGGCAAGATGATTATCCCTCTTTACTGAGTATCTAAACTCACTAATTAAGAGCTGGTATAAGTCACGGTCTTCGATATTAACCATTTTTTATCTCCGTCATTCGGCCAGTATCTCTCAATAAGCCTTGAAGAAGAATTAAATAACAATGTATATCTGTCATTTTTTCATTCCAAAGCTCTTCGGTATAAGCTTCCTTACTGTTAATCATGTCGGTCACAGAAATAATGTGCTTTAACATAAAACCGTACAGGGCCTGCTCAGGTGTCTCTTCTGATAAAGAAGCGGCATGTTTAAATACGGAAAGACGATCAGCATCAAGATTGTACTCGGCCGCCTTCTTTATTAAAACATTTCTAATTCGATCGAGCTGATCTTCTACTACTTTGTTAAATTCGGGTGTTGTCATTTGTATTAAACTCCTTAAAATAAATTTTATATTATATAATACAATAAAAGACGATCATATTTTAATGACCGTCTTTATATTTAATTAAATAAATTTAGTTAATTATAGAGTATAGCCCTCAAGCAAATCAACATAGTAGTTAGGCTTTACTTTTACGGCAACTACGCCTCCAGCAGTACGAGATTTGGCAATAAATTTATCAGTATTAATTTGTTTTTCTTTACCATTATAAACTACTTTTATAACTTCAGACTCAACAAGCTTACACAAGATAATCTCATCATCTTTAGTAAGCTTCATTACCGTGGCACCGATGTTTTTACTTAACTTACTAATTTCTTGATAAGGTGTTTTCTTAGCAAGGCCGTTTTTCGTTATGAAAAATATATAACTCTCACTCTCGAGGCCATTAAAGATCTGAATAATCTTTTCATCGCTTTGAAGCGGAGCCAGACTGTTTGCAGAAGTACCGATAGAGTTAATACTTGCTTTAGGAATTTGCTTTACTGGAAGCTTATACATTATACCCTTATTGGAAATCAATAAAAGCTTTTGGTCTTCTGCAATCTCAACAGTAATATATTTTGCTTTTTTATTAACCTTGTATTGGCTTGTTAAAATACGCTTAAGATAACCTTTCTCATCAAGTACCACAGTATAATTTTCTATTACTTTAACCTTATTAACTACACTAGTTTTTTCTGCAGCAAGATCTATATCAATAACTTCTGTACGCCTAGCCCAACCAAATTCGTCTACAAAAGCTTCAAGCCGCTTTAAAAACTCTTTTTTCTGAGTTTTATCAGAACTTAACATCTTATTACAAGTATCAATAATTTTATTAAGCTGCATCTGCTCTTTATTTAATATATCAATCTCTGTATTTGCTAATTTTCCAAGACGCATATCAGCAATAGCTTGTGCCTGAAGGTCTGTAAATGAAAACTTCTGCTTAAGGTTTATAACAGCTTCAGAAGCACTACTAGAAGCCCGAATTTCGTGTATAACATCATCAAGTATTGAAGTAGCACGTATCAATCCAGATACGATTTCAAGCCTCTGGGAAGCTTTCTGAAGCTCGTAGGAGTACTCTCGTTTGATAACCTCTATATTATGTTCAATATAGACTTTAATATAACGCTCTAAATTTATCAGCTCAGGAATACTATCTATAATACCGTATTGATTTGCTGATAACGAAATCTGTAAATTAGAGTACTGATAAAGCTTATTTAAGATAATATTTGGGTCTGCTTCGCACTCAATTTCGATAAGCATGCCGGTGTCGCCAGACATATTATAAACATCAGAAATACCTTGAATCTTAACTTCACCTTTTGCATTTGGAGACGTTAATGTTTTTAGTTGCTCCATAAACGGGGTTACATAAACCTGATAAGGCAACTCTGTTATTTTAATAATATTGCCTTCGATTACTGCTCGACCTCTTAGAATTACAGAACCTGTGCCAGATTCGTAAATTTTAGACAAATCTTTCTTATTTATAATAATTCCAGCTGTCGGAAAATCAGGAAAAATATTATCATAAGTAACTTTTCCAGCATTCAGATACTCTTTTACCTTATTACTAAACTCAGTTAGATTTCCAGGTAGCCAAGTTTGAGAGTAACAGTACCCCATACCCTCTGAGCCGTTTACAAATAGGTTTGGCAATATAGCTGGAAGTATTTTTGGCCAAACTTTATCTTCAGAATAGTTAGGGATCCATTCACAAGTATCCTTTTCAAGATTTTTTAAAAGACCTTCTTCACATGCTTTTGACAGTCGTACTTCAGTATAACGGCTTGCTGCTGCATCAGGAGTACCCAACTGTGAGCCATTAGCGCCATGCATATCTAGCAATGGAAGATTCATTACAAATGGCTGTGTAAGTCTTGTTATTGTGGAGTATTCCGAGCCATGAGGCCACCAAGAACCAACAACCTGACCATCTAACTTTAGTGATTTAACGTGAGGCTTTTTAGATGAGTAACCCTGCTCATAAGCCCCATATATTACAGCTCTCTGGGAAGGCTTTAAGCCATCTCGTATATATGGAATTGCACGTGATAAATTTGCTTCATTACCAATTAATAGAGCATTTGTACGAATTTCTTGTAAAACATCGACTTTATTTACCATCTTATCACCTTATTCTATATCAATTCTAATGTCACCGTAGTGTTTATTGTAGTACTCTCTACGAGGGCCAACCTCTGTACCCATAAACTTCTCAAGCTCCTGGTCTGCCTCATCATAGCTGGATACATCAAGCTGCATGACTGTCGCATTTCCGTCTTTAATCATGCACTCGTATAGCTCATCAGGGCTAAGCTCACCTAGACCTTTAATTCTATTTACAATAAACTTTTCTTTTGCGTGCTTTTTCTTATAAATATCTAAATCTTTTTCTGTTGCTAAATAACAATATTGATTTTTACTATTTGTTATCTTATACAAGGGTGGGCGCGAGGTATAAACATGGCCATTTTGAAGCAACTCTGGGCATAATCTCCAAAGAAGAGTAATCAAAAGAAGCCTGATATGCCCTCCATCTGGATCTCCGTCTTCGAGTAAAACTATCTTATGATATCTAAGTTTTTTAATATCATATTTTAATGTATAATCTGACGGGTTGGCTTCCAGTCCGAGAGCTGATACAATATTAGAAATTTCTTGATTCTTATACATGTCTGCTACTGTGGCCTTTCTAACGGACAGGATCTTTCCACGAAGCGGCATAATACCGTGAATTTCACCATTTCGCTTAGAAATTAAACCATTGGCCGCAGAATCACCCTCTACCAAGTATAGAGTACAACGGCTACGATCTCGATCTCGTGGATTTGCGTCAACCAATTTGGTAGGAAGATTTAAAAACTTATCAGACTTCTTCTGTTTAAGCCCGCGAGCAACATCTTTAGCCTTCTGAGCTGCGGCTTTCGCCTTACGAGCTAAAAGAGCTTTCTCAACAATAATTTTAGCATCTTTAGGGTTGTTGTTTAGCCAATCATAAAAATCATTATTAATAACACTGTTAATAAGAGTTTTATTAAGATCTACAATTCTAGTTTTCGTCTGGCTATCATATTTAATTTTACTTGCTTTAACATTAAAAACAAGATAAAAGCCCTCAGCCAATTCACTCTGAGTAAGCGGATCATCAGACTTTTTAAGCAGATTATTGTCTGTTGCATACCTATTTATTTGGCGTGTTAAGCCTGCTTTTACCGTACTAATATGAACTCCAGACTCGGTAAGGCCGTAGTTAGCGTAAGCAATAACGTTTTCAGAATAATCTGAAGTGTAGGTAAGAGTAATATCAAATAACTCGGGTCCCTCTTTTTTACAAGCTACAAAACGATTATTTAAGATTTCTTTACCTTTAGTTTTGGCGTCTACTAAATCTTGAATACCTCGATTTGAGTGATACGTGAAAATATCTTCTGCTCTTTTTACGGTTGTGCCACTAATAACTTTAAAGTGAATAATAAGATCAGGGCAGAGCGCAGCAATGTCTTCAAAAAGCTTTTTTAAATCAGAAATATTTGCTTCACAATTTTGGAAAAACTGAGGATCTGGCGACCAAACCACTTCGGTACCTGATTTACCGCTAGTATCTCTACTCAAATCGCGACTCTTCCAAATACCGTCTTCAAATTGAAGTCTTTCGCTATTAAAACCATTAGACGAATAAACCTCGAGCTTTGTTGATAAGAAGTTTGTTAGCTTACTTCCGATACCGTTTAAGCCTAAAACAGACCCGGAGTAAACTCCATTATCATCGTATTTGCCTGAAGTATTAAACTTATCAAAAGCTGCCTGAAGCACCGTTTCCCCATCTTCTCTTATTACATTAATAGGAAAACCCTGGCCCTCATCTTTAACCTTATAGATGTTATCTACTAAGTTAGCTTCCACCCAAATAGTATTTCCATGCCCTATAATATGTTCATCTAAAGCATTAGAAAACACTTCTCGTACAAGCTGAGTTGAATACTCGTTACTTCCTAAGTACGTGGCCGGTCTAAGACGAGTAAATTCCCGGGGGTTTAAAGATATAATACTATCTTCGGTATATTTATTTTCCATTGTTATCATACCCTTTACTTTAATATTTTACTTTATATTATACAATATCGTTTTCTAAAATTTAATAAAAAAAATAAGGCCCACCTATTGGCAGACCTTATTTATATTTTATTTAATTAACTCTTTAAGCTCTTTAGCTTTTTGCATTTCTTTAGTAAATTTAATTGTATCATCAATATAATTACTAAGCTGATCAAGGAAATCGGCTATGTCTAGCCCAGCAGCATCCGCTCCAGCTTTTACGGCGTTTATAACAAGCTGCTTCTTGCTCTCGCCATCAAGCTGGCTTGCCTCAGCTTCTTTCATAGCCGCATCTGCAATGGTCATCATAAGAGTCCAAATTTCAACATCTTTCTTACCTTTAAAACTCTTAATAAAGTTTGTAATAGCAAAATAAGTTGCTATACCGGTTGAAATTAAACCAGCTAAACCGGTAATTAACGAAATAATTTCTGTGGTCATTTCCATAATATACGAGCCTTCCTTTTAATTAAATGCTGTCTCTCTGTCTAAGTGCGCCCTGATCTCTTCTACGGAACATTTCAGCCAAACGTTCTACATCTGTCATTGGAATAACTTCTAGCTCATTTACTGCTGGAAGCACTACTGAGTGAACGTAGTCATTACCGCCAAGCTCCTCATAATCTCTTACTAACGCAAAAAATGCATGAGCCTCCATTTCACTCCAAGCACGCATTTCATTCAGAGTGTCTGAGCACATTAATCGGTATTCCCGAAGAATTTTTTCTCTGAGAGCATTTTTCTCACGTCTTTCAAGTTTATCTAAGCGCGCATTTAATACCCTCTGGTTTTCTGCAACACCTGCTTGAATCTGTTGACAAGTAGCTAAGATAGTAGTATCTGCTGTCTGAAGTTGCTGCTGAATCTGCAGGCTTTGTGCACGATAACCAGGCAAGGAAGCTACTGCTGATTCTAAAGTCGCAATTTTTTGATCTCGCACTTGAGCTTCAGCTGCCAGTCTTTCTCTTTCCAAGCGCTCCGCCTCCCTCTGTTGCCTTAATATCTTAGGCCAACCAACTATCTTATTAAAAAGTAGTGTAACTGTAAGTGTAATGACCACAGAAACTGCAGTCACTACAAAAGCATTTTCATACCACACTGGAAGCATTCCCCTTTATATATTAATTTTATTTAGAGTAAAGCTCCTCTTGCTAAACTCATATATCTCTATTAATTTAGCTTATTATTAAAATAATAATTTATTAATCACTAGTAGTATCACCAGCACCCTCGCCTGCAGTATCGCCTGCAGTAGTATATTCTAAGACATTTGCACGAACTATCTGTAATTGGTATTCAGTTGAGTCCGCACTATTCAACTGTTGCACAAAAACTACTGGCACATTATAATAACTGCCATTGACCTTTTGATTGAGATCATCACTATTAACTGTCTCAGCTGTCGCAGTTGTAGAAGAAAGGGTAGTAATTTCAGCCTCATCTGCAGTTATTTTTGCAGTATTAGTAGCATTATGTATGTTTAAGGTATTAGTAATATCTGCGTTAGCAATATTTGCTTTATCGATATTTGCTTGAGCTGGGCTATCAGTATTGCCACTTTGAACACTGAGTCCCGCACTAGCTTCTAACGTTGGAGCTTCTACAAGCTTCTTAGCTGTAATTGTACCAGTATCAGCATTATCATCAGTGCCGACAGTCAAGTTCCCGGCAATAGTAGCACTTCCCCCTGCGCTAATATCCCGTTTTGCAATAAGGTCTTGTTCTGCTGTTAATATATTATCTACAACAACAGGGCCTGCAATGTTTGTTTGTTCCGTACTTGTGATATTTAAAGGCTTTTGCACTTCAATAGCAGTAGTTGTGTTAGAGTTATTTGTTATAGTATCAACTTTTAATGTTGGAGTTGAAGTACTATTACCATCTGTCACAGCTAGGTTGCCCGTAATCTGAGTCTCTCCAGTAATCTGAGCTTCTCCAGTGATCTGAGTCTCTCCGACAATTGTTACTCCTTCATCAACGGTCAATACCTTCGTATTAACAGTTAAGCTGTCTAATTCTGTAGCACCCGCGCTTAATTTTTGAAGAGCAGTATCTCCCTCGGATACGGTTAAAGCACCATTAGATATATTAACCGGCACGTTAAACTCAGCACTCCAGTTATCACCACCAGCATCAGCCACACTAAATTTAGGAGCACTGTCGTCAGCCACTATCAGCTTACCAGTGGTTAGTTCTGACATTTCAGTAGCCCCGAGAAGAACTTTTTCTTTTGTTACCTTAAAAGAAGACTGATTATTATCTGGGTCTTCAGTAGTATGCTGGACTTCAAAATCACCAACAATAGTCGTAGGAACATTTATATTAGCTTTGTCACTAGCTACTTTAAAGGATTCAGACTCCCCATACTTAACTAATAAATCTCCTGTAACGCTTGTATTACCAGTAATATTAGTAATACCTGTAATATCTGTATTACCAACAATATCCGTAGCGACATTAATAGTAGCCTTATTTTCTGTTACTTCAAAAGATGTTTGAGTAACTGTCTGAGTATCTCCACCTTCCAGCTCTTGCGCAATGTTATGGCTAACTGTTAAATCATTATTAACCGTAGTAGAACGGTTTAAGGTAATACCAGACTCTTCAACCTTAAATGATACCGATTCATCTTCTCCAGCACCATGTTTTACTGTAAAATCACCCGCAACATTTGTATTACTTGCAATATCGGTAACACTTGTAATAGCCACCTTACCATTAATGCTCGTGTTCCCGGTGATAACAGTACTACCTGTAATGTTCGTATTACCCGTGATATTTGTGGGAACATTAATAGTGGCATTGTTTTTTGTTACTTCGAGGGCCGTTTTAGCTGCCACAGGCTGTCCTTCGCCATCAACACTGGCAGGGTACTCTATAGTAAAATCACCACTAACCTTAATTGAGTCTTCTGTATCATCATGTTCTATTTTAGGTAGTAAAGAGGCTTGTTCGAGCTTCCAAGTACTATCGGAATAAGAGAATAACGGTAAATAGTGTTTATTCTCTGCTATAGAATCTGGTCTTGCTGAGACAAAAGAAACACCCGTAAAAAAGTAGTCATTAACACTGCGTTCTTTGCCACTACTATCTGTATAACTACCTGTGTACGGAACATCCAAATAATTAGTGTTAATACCGCTAGTTAAATCTGATTGACGGCCTAATAGCTCAGTAAAATAACCTGTAACTCCTACTGAAACGCCTGTAGTCAAATATAAATACGCATAAATTTTATCGCCGGCCGTAGGAGTCAGCCCAAGTGCAGTCGCAATAGTAGCAGGGTCAAAGTTCTTAGCCTCTACATAATACCCCGCTAGACTAAAAATTAACGTACCGATATTGCGGTCTACCTCGTGTTCTGTACCCTCTATCAGCTTACCATCGTCATCTTCATCTAAAACTGTTACTTTATCTTTAATATAGTCATCAATAAAGCTATCGGTAAATCCATTAACAGCCGTATGGAGTCTATTTGTGCGTTCAGTATTTAAACGTGCCTCAGGATCATACTGCTGTACAACAATACCAGTAGTATCATCTTCTAACCGTCCTCTACGAGAGCAAGGAAATACATTGATATTTTTACTTTGAAGATAAATGTTCTCAGACTCTCTTCGTAATATATATGATATATCATCGCCCGAATTGGTAGCATTGCCAGTATCTGTTGCTATTAGAAAATTAATAGCATTACCGTCATCTAATACTCTTATGATATCAGTATCAACCATTTTAATATTTCCTCCTCTCAAACAGCACTAGTGCTAGCTTCTTGATTTTTATTAGATATAGTAAGTTCCCACTCAATTAGTAGTACGGTTGTAGCTGACCAGCTAGCAGGGTCTAATGCCGTAACGATGCCATAAGCATCAACTAAAAAATAGTAAGCAGAATACTCGTCATAGTCATCTTTAGTTTTTCCCGCACCGTATAATGCAACTTGATTGAAAGGTTTGCCTATTGCACTTTTGGGTACTTCAAAGCTATAAACAACTCTGACCTGCTCTTCAGTGCTACTACTAACAATTGAGGGGATCTGTGTAAGCCCACGATAATCTGACCGTGTCTGCACGTTTGTTAGAACAGTTTGCTCTATGGCTCGGAAGTCTTTGCCTTCAGCATCACTGTTATATAGTAACATAATTTTAGTGGGTAATAAACTTTTTGCCTCTTCGTAAGAATCTATCAAACAGTAACCTAAGAATTTAAATAATGGAGCCATTCCGTTATTTTTATACGTATTAGTTTGTAAGACTCGATTATTACTTTTGAGGGTAAGTGTTATCTTACCCTCATATCCGAGACCATCTGTAAAAATATTTTGTGACATGTTATATTTCCTCCTTATCGGCAGTAGCTCTTGTTGAAGAGCTTGGGTTTGTTGGATTGAAAGCGATAATTGGTGAAGTACCAAAGAGACCTGCAATTGCCTTACCTTCTGAGTCAATAAGTCTATGGCTACAGTAATCAACCAATGAGTTACCTTCAGAGTCCTGGTATTTATAACCATAATCCACCGATAGAGTATCTTCAGAAGTTCCAGAAATCTCAGCTAAACCTAGAGGATGCATTAGATACTTCGCTTCTCCACCTTCTAGCTTTGCATCCATACTTGGAAGAGCTATTCTTACAACAGACGCAGTACCGACAGGCAAAGATGTCTGCTGAGGTATTGCAGTAGTTCTTATTATCGTCGTTCTAAGCCCAAAAGGTAAAATATAAGGAAGTAGGTCAAGAAATAACGTAATATCTGAAAGCTCAATTGGAATTTTAATTGTCAATATATGGCTTTTATTATTCAGGTCACAGTCAAAGGCTCCAGGTACTCCGGAAGCTTTTACCAAAGCATTTCCGGCCAGTATAATTGCTCGTTTAGTACCTTTAATTTTTAATAACTGCGGAAAAATACTTACAAGAGCTGCGAGCTGCTCCTTGTCATAATTTCGTCTCAGTTTAAAGCCCAAAGTTGTTGCGAGTAACTCTGTGGCGCGTGTATCTTCTTCAATGCCGTTTGGAAGAAGATAAAGCATGTCTGCATTTGTTTTAACATAATTAAGTACAACTTCGTATAAATGGCCTAAAATTTGAAAATCTCGTGAAGCATCATAATAAATATCAGGTAATTGATTTTTTATATTAATCATAGATAGTCAGCTCCTTAATATTTAGAAGATTTTGCAATACTCAGACCGTCTTTTAGGTATACAACGTCTAATTTTGAAATAACAAAATCATTATTTACATTATTTATATCATAGAGTGTGTAAGGATTAGAGAATGAATTTATATTTTTATCAAACTCTATCGCTAAACTATTTTCTACAGGCACATTATAATAAAAATCATGATTTTTATCCAGCTTGGCAAGATTATCAAGTATATCTTTAGCATGGATCTCGGCTGCCTCTTGTTTATCTTTTTTTTCATCCTCAGTTTTTTCAGGCAAGCTATTAAAAGTAGCATCAGGATTAAGTAGTTTCAAGTTAAGACCGTGAGTTGATCGACCTTTAACTAGTCGCATATTATCGTAGAGAAGACTTCCCGTAGCATTGGCCTCGGCCTTAATAAGAAGATTACAGGATTTGTTTACTCTAATACAATTTAGACCCGCTCTAAGATAAAGTCTATTACTGTTAGTGTTATCAGTACCTTCAGGCCACCAGGAGTACCAGGAGTGTGCCTTTGTGTCACTAAGATTTTTAAAATTATAAATAGAAATAATTGTATTACTCATCATAGTATCCTGAGTAGTAAAATTAAAGGAACCAACCTCTTTAGGGATATCAATAAAGACTCTAGAGCCAGAGCTAGGAATATAACTACCCGGTCCAAGCTTATCTTCTGGTACATCTAAATAAATACTAAAAATTCCAAATACATCTGTATCTTCAGGTACCATGAAGTTAAGGTTCAAGGCACTCGGGTTTACTCCCGATTTACTAAGCTGACTACCAACTTCAAGTTTGGTCCAATAATTGCTTAAATTGGAAGTTGCTACTTCAGCTAGGCTAGATACCTTATTTGAAATGGGTGTGAGTGGTTCTTCGATAGAGCTAAGTTCAATAAATTTAGGGGAATCTTCCTTAAACACTTTCATCTGCATCTTAGAATCATCTATCTCGTCTGCAAGATCGCTATCGGTTTTTTCAAAGCTACCTGAAGCTGTGTGCACCGTAGTACTTAACTTAAATGATACTGGGTCACTAGCAGTTACTGGCTCAATAGTCAATACCGGCGTAGCCGGAAGGCTAGTAGTATTATAAATCTCTATCTTATTTTTTATCTTAACTTCACCCTGTTGAAAATCAGCCATTCGCAACTGTTGAGAATAGCCTGGAGATGTTGCCAACTCAAGGAAACTACTAACTTCCCAAGAGGTGCTCGGGCCAGAACTTAGGTCAATTCTTGGGAGTGTTATTGAGGTCTCTGAACCTGCGGGTGTATAAATAATGGGTTCATCCTCAGTGCTTAAGCACTTAATCCACTTAGTGCTATTAATCACATAGCCACCGGTAGTGGCGGCGCCTTGATCAACAGTTAAAGTATTTAATGTATCTCCCTCAACTAGCGTTACATACTGGTATTCAGTTATCGTAACTGTTCTATCATTAGTTAGTAATATATCATCACTCCAAGGAACTTTGTGTAAGCCCTGTGTAAGAATCTCAGAAATTTCAATAGGCTCTTTAGCTCTAGGGATAAAGGCACCTTTAGTTAAAGTAATCACAGAACCACTTCCATAATAAGCTGCCTCTTGAGTATTTCTATCTGTATAGAAAATGTACTCCCCGTCTTTAAGCTCATAATTTATTTCTTTATTAATGTTGCCACTCTCGAGCTCGAGATTCTCAAAGTTCTTATAAAATCTAGCTGTCGTATTAAGAACAACCTTCGAAATACTTCTTAGCTCAATTTGTTCATTTGGTGCTAAGGCCAGTAAATTTTGTTTACCGTGCTTACCAAAGTCTACATCGGTCTTCTTCCAAGAAGTACCTTGTTTATAAACTGCGTCAGAATCTATTAAGCTAAAACCTGAAGGTTTAAGTATTACCGGATTTTTTGCGTCGCCGCCCTCATAGACAATAGAAATTGGTTCGGCATCAGTAGTATTGCCATCTGCATCGGTGCTTGAGGGAGTGTAGTGTATATAAAGTTTATCTCCTGTTCGCAATTCAATATCGCTATTTTCAGATAGAGCATAATGGTCAGGATTTAGACCAAGATACTTGCAGATATAAACAAGCTCACCGACGCTACCTAGAGCAAGGCTATCACCGTCTAAACCAATAAGCTTTTTACCGGACTCTAAAACAAACTTACCTTTTGGATAGCTGCTAGTTGAAGAAAGTTTCCAAAGAACGTTACCCTGGGGTAATCTTGTAGGAGATAGCTCTCTAATACAAGTGCTCCAAGTACTGGCCGTATGATAAGTTAATGGATAGTATCTAAACCTAACTAGCTGAGTATTACCTTTTTTAACAAAATGATCATCAAGTGCATTAGTAAAAGCCGTTACACTTAAAAATAGACTAGCGCTTGTGAATTGATCATCAGAGTAGGTACCATCCTCATCTGGCGTAGCATCCGGACTTAGTACATAGAGAGGCTCTTCAGCCCCAACAGCAATTGCTGAATTAAAGATCTCAGCAAGCCTGCCGGGAGTCGAAATTTTGGGATTGTTAGAATCACCTGGCTCGGCCGTAAAAGTATAAAGTTCATCTGAAAACTCGACTCCGGCAGTTGTCCAGAGTTTTTCAAAGAATTTACTAGTACCTACATCATTTTGATTTATAAAATCAATTAATGGTATTGCTTCAGCAAAACGTCCAGCTACGTTCTTATCTGTACTGCCATCGGCAGCATCTGCGAGTGAGTTCAAATTCTCTGTACCACGCTCAAAACGATAGTAGACATAAGCAGGAAAAGTCTTGGTAGTAATTAAATTAGGAGCTCTAAACTTAATAACTTCATTTTTATCTAACTTAATATTTTTAAAGGTATTTTCGCTACTTTGAATTTCACACACAGCTTCTACGCGTTTTACATCATTAATAATTCCGCTGTTAATGCTTGCAGTTCTTGCTTGAGTATTACTGGGAATTGTTATAATGCCTTCACTATTAAAGCTAGGTTCATACGTTTCAAATACCTCATAAGCGTTTTCAAATACTTTATAAACTCTTTCAAATACTTTTTTATCTAATACTGCGGGTTCGGTTTCAGTTGCAGCAGAAGTCTCCTCAACACTAAATATTACTATGCCACCTTGAAGGCCTTTAGTAAAGTTATTGTCATCATCTTTGTAGAAATATATGCCCGCCGTATCTAGCGAGTTCATAAAAGTCTTAATTGCTACAGCTTGAGAGCTTAGTGCATTTTTTATTATAGTAGTGATATTGTTTGTAGTAACGTTGAGCGTCAGTCTACTATCTACGCTATAAAAGCCTTGCTTAATGAGATTAGTACTACTATCAGAAAGAATATAATATGGTTTTAATGAAAGGCTCTCATCAGTAACTATTTTCTCAACTGCTTCTTTAATAGTACTTGCTATAGCTATGGCATCATTATCAGCAGCATTTTGTATCATATTAGTAACATCTTCTGTGAAAATTCGAAGGGATAAATTTCCGTTATAAAGACCCTTAACTGGCTGATTAGAATCAGTGTAAAGAATATATTCACCAGAATCAATTTTACCAGTTTCTTCATCTGTGTGTTCACTAAGATGAATAGCACGCTTAGCTTTAGCAGCATTATCTATATTTGTACGTTTAGTCTGCAGAGCTTGTAATAAAACTTGTTTTTCCTTATCAGATAATTCAGAGTTGTTTATACTGTTTTCTTGTTCATTTTGTACATCCTCAATATTTTTTGTAGCAGTATAAGGCTTTTCAGAGTTATTGGGTATAAAAGTCTCATCATAGTCAAATAAAGGAGCTCTGCCTGCTAAGATATTTCTAAGTACTAACTTGTTATAAATATCTTTTGCTGTGGAATATTCTATTTCATCTCCTGTACTGCTATCTTTATAGGTATATTTAACTCCGGCAACTCTATCGGTAGAAGTAGTGGCAATTCCATACTCTTCAGAAGTGGCTCCATTAATAGATAACTCTTTTACAGAATATGTCGTTAATAAGGTAGGTTCCTGCAAAGAAACAACCTTAATTCTTGAATCAGCATTTTCTATTACTGATAAAATATTATCGAAAGGAATTTCTTCACCGAAATCTAAATTTCTCAAGTTAAATGCATTAACTAATGCCACTTTAACATTATGCAAAATAGCCTCTGCTTCCGCCTCAGATACCTTAGTAGAAGTTGCAATAAGAGCATTAAGTCTTAAGTAATTATTTATTGCAACAATATCACCTACGGCAGGTGTTGTTAGGTTATGCGCACAAGTCTTAAAATCGTCTAAAGATGCTTCAATCTCTCGATTCATCTGCTCAGTATAAGTAAAGGATCTATTATAAGCGTTAACAAGTTCTTTTTCTTTTATACTTGAAGACACTTGTGTGAATGTTTTAAAAGGGTATAGAAGCAAATCAAAATGGTCGATTAGAGGTTCTTCGGTCAAAGTCACAGGATTTGACTTTATAGTTAACATATATTTTCCAGATCCCGCTGGATTCTCATCAGCGGTTACTGCCGATGCAATGCCCGGAACTGCGCTAGTTAGCGGAGTCTCTTTATAAAGAATACCATACTCATCGCAACTACAGAGGGTAATTGCTTTATTAATATCATTTCTAATATCAGTAACAAGTGTATTTGATACGTAAGGTAGGTTACTTGCATCCATTAAGGAATATATTTTATTCATATAATCGCGGCAAGTTACAAGCGTATCAAACGTTCCGACAGTTTTCTTAAAGTTATTGTATGCAGTAGAAATATTTTCAATATTAGCGCCATTTGTTGTAGCGTCTACATTTACAACTTCAAATTTCTCAGCAGAGTAGTCACTCCACTCGTCGCTCGAGGGAAGCTCTAGCACTTCTAAAGCGTTAGGAGAAATATTTCCGCTAAGGCCGCTAGTTCTAACAAAGTAGATTAGCAAACCATCACCGATTAAGCTACCGATATCTGCCGGAAAAGCAAGATAAGGACGTCCTTCGAAAGAATCGTAGCCAAACTTAAATACACGCGTCTCGGCAGGCTGAGTATTTAAGTTAGATACACGTGTCCATGGAGTGTTATCTGCAAAAGTACTATCTGTATTAGCAATCGCATTGTATACAAAAATACCATTTTCAGCAATCTGAATTTCAGGTAAATAATACTTATATTCGTCATCAAGCTGCGCAAGTGTTATTAAGTTATTGTCATTTGTGCTCTCACACTGGCTTATCTGGCCCTCAATACAGGGTACTTCTACCCAAGGAGTATCATTAGTAATAAGCACAGGAATTGTATTAGTAGTTACAAAAGTTATATCTTTATCGGCATTTGTGATAGTAGTAAACTTCGGTAAGGCTAAGCCAGACGTCGGAAGCTTTTCATCATTATCTTCAGAGAGTGAAGTATTTCCAGTATAACTAATTTTAACTTTTGTTTCTGCAGATTGATAATACTTAATATCATAACCAACGAGCTCGCAAAGCTTTCTCATTGACTCCATCTGTGCGGCGGTTGGCATATACGCCTCAAGAATATTTTTATCAATATTGTAATTTAACTTATCTGCAATACCAGCAAGTACCTTAAGTAGTACAATACCTGGGTCACTCTCATTTGTACTAGTAGGATCCCAGCGCTCGGTAATCTTAGACGCAACCTCAATAAGCTCATTCCAAATCTGAACAAAGTCTTTTTTGGTCGGCGATAAATTTAGTGAAGATATTTCATTTTGTGTAATCATTTAGTATCTCCTTAAATTAGAAATCAGAATCTTCAAACAACAGAAGATTGAAAGTATTATGAGTATAATCAATTTGATTAATACCTGAAAATCTGCAGTAAGCCTTACCACGCTCGCGGTCTTGAATAATTTCAATAGACTCACGAAGTATTTTTAACTGCGGCAAAAATAATGCTAATTGTGTATAAATAGTATCAATAAGCATATCTTTTAATATATAGTTATTTTGGCTAAATAAATAATGTTTTAGCATCAAACCGAAATACGGGTCGCACTCTAGCTCGCCTCGCTCAGTTTGTAAAATAAGAAATGTATTTTGTTTGGTAGCATCAAGATATTCCGATGTTTTCCAAACATTTGTGCTATTAGATCTAAACATATTTGGAAATTTTATTGAACGCATTTAATTTCACCTCTTAATAATTTAGCAATTAGTAAATAGATTTATTAAATTTATCAGTAGTAAATTGCTGAGCTTTGAATACTTAAAATATCATTTCTATTTTGAGCGGTATCTTTTATAATATTAAATTCAACCCCATCAATAAACACTTTAAGTTTTATCGTATTAGCCTTAAACTCTTGCACCTGTAATGAAGCTATAAGCGGTGTATGAATAATTGTCTCTTTTTTAATTTCTTCTTCAGCGCCATTCTCAGCTACTTTTATAGTTTTCTCAACGGTCACTTTTTCAGCCAAATCAAGCGGAATAACTAAATTTTCCGTTTGGCTGTTTTTTAAAGCGGTACATAATCTATATAGCGGCTCGTCAGACTTGTTTGAAGAATATGTAAAATCATTAGACGTTTTTACATATAATAAATAATAAGTAGCTTCATCTATTAAAATCTTTATAACCGTTTGATATTTTTGTACTTGAGCTTGTGTGCGTTGTAAATCTAAGATACTGTCTGCAAGCTTTTTTGGAGTATTTAAATTGGTGTAAAGCTTATTATTTTGTGCTATTTTACTGAAATCAAAAAGTGTTGAATAAGGAAGCTGGGCAGTATCAGTAATTGCTAAGGAATTTCCACTCACATTACCCCTATAAGATCCGGCCTCAGCAGACGCAGACACAAAAAGTTTTCCTAAAATTACTGGGAGCTCCATCTTGTTTTCTTCAAAACCGATAAATACTACATCGCCAGTTTTATAACTATTATATATACCAGGTACAATATTAATTTGAGCATCAGCCTCAATCATAGTTACATTTCTTGAAGCATTTTCAAATAAAGGTATACGTACTCTACACATATTTTTTGTATAGTCAATACTCTGAATAATTGCTTTAGTTAGCACAGATAGGCTCCTTTCAAAAGTTATCTACAGTATAATTTAGCAAATAGATTTAATAAAAATAAAATAAGATATATATATATTATACAATTTTTATTTTATATAATAAAAAAGAACCTACTTAAAAATAGGTTCTTAAAAATTATTTAATTATTTCTTCAGCTTCGTCTTTACCGTGGTCAATCTGCGCTTCTGAGTCAGGATTAATCAAAGCAAGCACTTTATGAAGTTCACCAACATGCGCGTGCTCTTCTGCCATAATAGACTGAAGAATATCAATAGCTTTCTGAGACATTTTCATACTCTTCATACTCTGAATAACGTCTTGATAACCATTAATTGCTTCCCACTCGTCTATAATTAATGTACTAAGCATATCAGCAAAAGCGGCATTCTTTTCAGAAAGAACTTTTCCTGAAGTTAACTCTGATTCAGTAAGTTTATTTATTCTCATTGAATAATACCTCTTTTTAATTTTTAGTTTAAATTTAAATATACTACTTATATAATTTAGCTATAAATAAAACCCGGGTAGCCGTAGCTATCCCGAGTATGATCATATTAGTTATTAGACATACTGCCACTTATACCCATAAGCAGTTTTACGTTTACCTTTACAAACTTCTACAATATGAGTATGAATTGCTCCGCCTTTACTATTAGAGATTCCTTGCTCGCGAACCCAACGCTCAGCATCTTCCTTATTTTTAAAAGTCCGTAATAAATTACCCGTAAGATCATACTGACTAAGTGGCTTACTGCAGGTTTCACGCGAAAACTCTTGAGAAGACATAAAAGGGATAGAATAAGCTTTTGCAACTTTAGAAACAGTGTCAGTAGTACAATTGCAATTTATGCTTGTTTGTAACAAGCTGCCAGTCTTATATAAATCTTGTGCGATAAGGTCATGATCAAATAAAAGTCGACTATCGCCACCGCGAGTGGCGCTGTAACCCCAAGAATCTGAATCTCCACAAAAGCTTTTATAGCGAGCTATCCAAAATATTTCTTGTTGTTGTAATAACTCCGTATCTGAAGGCAAAGTTTCTAAAGCTTCTATATAAAAATTATCTATGCCATACTTAGAAAACGCCTTATATAAAGGTCTATTCTTTGATCTACCTCGCAGACTTTCTGCAATATGCTCCTGAAAACGATGCTCTAAGGTATCTGTGGTTTGTCCTACATATACCTTACCATTAATTTTATTTGTAATTTTATAAATATATGCCATAAGGTCTCCTAGTTAGTAACTTAGTAGCAGCTGCATTACTAACTAGGTTACTTATTATTGGACAATTCGGTAAAAACAACTCACACCACGTGAAGGTATGTCCATCGTGAGTCAGCTGGCGAATGGAATCGAACCATCAACCTGCAGATTACAAGGCTGCTGCGCTGCCAGTTGCGCCACGCCAGCAAATGGATGCAGTCGTTGGACTCGAACCACGTCTCTAGGTTATGAGCCTAGCATGCTGCCATTTGCACCACCACTGCGATATTTGACCTAGCTATTATACTACTTTCAGTGGATTACGACAGTTGGCCAGGACGGCCAATAATCGTCTCCACGCATTAATTCTATTAGAAATAAGCATAGGTTCTAAAAAAATTGGCTCGACTATTTTATGTATGCCAGGCTGCCTCTGAGCTCCCGAAGGAAGTTCACAGATACCCAGCCGAATTATATTGTTAGTAGAAATAAGTACGAGCTCTTTTTAATTTAGCAAATAAAATTTGGCCTAACTATCTTTACTATTAATATCCAAAATATTTGAAGAAATAAGTATAGGCTCTAAATGGTGAGTGATACAGGATTTGAACCCGTGTCTTCGAGCTGAGAACCCGATTTCCTGAACCGACTAGAAGAATCACCCATAAAGTAATATTAAAGCATTCGCCCTAAGCTGCTATTATTTAACGGATCGCTTTACTCCGTACTTTAATATTAAGAAAGGAATGGTAAGAAAAATTAAAGGCTGAGAATACACCTCATGGTTGCTACAGCTTAATGACCTTATTGATTAGTCACTTTTCCACTTCCTTTTGGGAAGTACTGCTCATGCCTGCAATTCGTCACCCCAGCACAAGGGCTCCAGGCTTGCGTTCGCCTTTACGGAAACAATTACTCGATTATCACTCCACTATCAACCTTGCGGGCTGTTCGAAGTTGCTACGCCTCTATAGATTCGTTTCAATCAAATACATAATGCTTGTGACACCATATATCCCACATTGCTTACCACTGTGGGCTTAAGACACTTTTCTTTGTTTCCAACAACAGGTTTTTACTCATGACATTGCTTTCCTTAGGCAACCGCTCTGCCGCTTGAGCTACCGGACTATATAAAGATAGGTGCGAACTATCTAAAAAATTGGCAGTCCGGGTGGGATTCGAACCCACACTAAGTTGAGGTTGACAGAAGACAGACTGTTGTTGTAGTTCTCACACCTTTTGAGTGCAAGAATGCTACCCGCCTTCAATACTTTCCGTCGCATTGTACTCATATTTCTTATATCCACCGTAGCAGATAT
>JAEIGA010003535.1_pt1 | contig 24449 bp, 26 predicted proteins | sample 9270691 | NCBI WGS metagenome assembly JAEIGA01 (sample SAMN17057246, study PRJNA624740) | gut metagenome | biome: biome; isolation source: fecal sample | host: Bos grunniens | place: China: Xizang | collected 2019 | reverse complement strand
TAAAGCAAACGACCGATTTCTTCCTCTTTTGGTGGAACATATTGTCTCGTGGATGAACCAGTGTTCATCCAATACTCGTTTGGTAGAGATAAGAGGGATCGAACCGCTGACCTCTTAAATGCCATTCAAGCGCTCTCCCAACCCACGCAAAATTACACCCCCGAAAACCAATATAACCGAGCAGATAGTTCGATCTGCTCGGTTATGTTTGTTATGGCCTCAAAGAAATAGTTAGCGGAATATATCCCCAAATGCGCCAAACACGGTTTCCCAAAAGCCAGTAGGTTCCTTGGCTTTTCTCGCTAGTTTTTTGCATAGTTTATGGGACTTCTCGATCAGTTCCTTCTTTTGACGGCATAGTTCATTAAATTCAGGTATATTCTCAAGTTTTGAAAACAGTTGTGCAACATACTCATTCGCGCCAAGGTTAATTCCACTTGGATATAGTTTTACGGAATAAGATATAGGATTATCTCCAGATGTAAACTCAACAGCTGTTGATTGATCAGCGCTCAACTCCTTAAACAGCGCTGTTATTTCTTGTCGATCTATCCAATCGCGATAGTCTTTGGGGCGAAACCTGTTACAACCGCTGGGATTTGTTGTTTCGAAATGAGCCTTATCGCTTGAATCGCTGGGATAAGAATAGAATTTATATCCAGATTGATATATTCCCAAATCAGAAATAAGTGTCTCATGAATTTTTGGAATCACTAATTTAAATTTGTGAGAATATTCCATGAATTGCATTTCAAGTGTTAACGCCTCATCTGCCAAACCCTTCTTTATAAATAACAAATCTCCCGTCCGTTTCATTTCTTTTACGGGAGGATAATATTCTGTCGTATACACTCCTCGCTCGACCTTTTTGTAGTGTTTCCATGTTTTAGGACGGTTGCGTTCTAACGATCCTCCTAAATCCGAAAAATGGCTATACAAATCTTTATAGAAACCCTGCAATTTTGCTCGGTCGGTTTGATTCTTTCCAGATTTTAAACCAAGTATAAATGTGATTAAACTGACAACCAAACTGGTGCCTAAGCTTAATAAAACCGTCTGTAGTTGTGGCGACATATTTGCATCTCCTTTACATTGTACGTCCCTGACACATTTGCGCTAATTGTAAAATTATCCCTTGGCCAATTGTCGTTTATGTTTTCTCTTGCGGCGAATTGAATTTATTAATAATTATATCATAACTTTAGGCGTAATACAACCAAGAAAGAGAATACACTGATTAAATCAAATCTGCCGATTTTGATTCCACACATTCGCAAAAAGAAACCTCCCTTGCTACAATAAAGCTAAAGGAGGTAAAACGATATGGGTAAATTCATTGAAGAGTTTTATTACGGCAATCTCGATCCGCAGGCGCGTAGCACCAAGCAGAATAAAACGGTACAAAAACAAATGGAGGTGTTGATGCTAAACGAGGACTTTCTCACCGAGAACCTCTCGGGCGAAAGTAAAAAGAAATTCCTCGACTTTTGCAACGCGTGGGGCGTCGTCAACGGTGAATCCAATCTCGACAGTTTCATTATGGGCTTCCGCCTTGGTGCCAATTTCACCTACGATACCTTCGTATCCGAAGACTCACCCTTCACCGATCTGTTAAAGGAGGCATAACAATGGGACAACACATCTACGATGAAATCAACGGCTTGTGGTACGAACGTGACGGTGATTATTACATCCCCTGCCTAAAACTCCCCGAAACCAATATCGGTATTTGGGGCGAACGCTATCTCACATACATCCGCGAACACAAGAAACTCCTGCACACCAAATTGACGATAAACGGCACCCTCTACGACCACCTCGCCGACATCAATACCCAAGCGGAAGAAATGTTTTCTGAGTTGGTAAACCAAATGAAAGCCAGTGACGGCATCACCGAACAACTCAAAGCCGATAACCAACTGGAATGGGTGCGACGGATGAACAACATCCGCCACCGCGCCACCGAAATCATTAACCACGACTTAATATACGCTTAAAGCCAAGGCGGCAGAGAGAAATCTCTGCCGCTTTCGTTATATAGCGGTAGAAAATTTTATGGATGTGTGGTATAATAACCTCAAATCAAAAGCGTATGGGAGGTCTAACAATGAAAAAGACATTGATTGTAGTCGATATGCAAAACGATTTTATTGATATGGCGCTCGGCACCAAGGAGGCGGTCGCTATCGTCCCCAAGGTCAAGGCGAAGATTGAGGAATATGTTCAAAACGGTGATGAGATCATTTTCACAAGAGATACCCATTTTGAAAATTATCTCGATACGGCAGAAGGCAAAAAACTGCCCGTCCCGCATTGTATCAAGGGCACGAAGGGCTGGGCAATCGCCAACGGTCTTTACGTTGAAGGCGCGAAAATCATTGATAAGCCCAATTTCGGTTGGCCCCATTGGAATGAAGAAACTCTTGAATGCGTGGAGCTGATTGGTCTTTGCACCGATATCTGCGTGGTTTCTAACGCTCTCATCATCAAAGCAACCTTCCCCGACGCGCAGGTGAAAGTCGATTCCGCTTGCTGCGCCGGTGTTACTCCCGAAAGCCACCAAGCCGCTTTAAAAACTATGCAAATGTGTCAGGTGGAAGTGGTATAATATGAAAAAACTAAAAGGACTGATTATCATGCTTTGTATTTCGCTTTCTCTCTTTGGAATGACCGCTTGTTCCGATGGTGGCGCCAATTCCTATGAGCAAATCACGCCCCAAGAGGCAAAGACGATCATGGACACCGAAAAGGACTATGTCATCATTGATGCCCGCACCACTGAAGAGTTTGCCGAAGGGCATATTGCGGATGCAATCCTCATCCCCGAACATGAGATCGCTGACCGCGCCGAAAAGGAACTGCGCAATAAGGAACAGCTGATTCTTGTGTATTGCCGCAGCGGCAGACGGAGCAAGATCGCCTCCGAGGAACTGGTCAAACTCGGTTATACCAACGTCAAAGAATTCGGCGGCATCATCGATTGGCCGTATGAAGTTGTGAAGTGAGAAATAATTATGATACTTGAAACAAAGCGGCTGATTCTTCGCCCGTGGAATGAAGATGATGCGGAAGAATTATACAACTTGGCAAAAGACACAGAAATAGGTCCGCCTGCCGGGTGGCCTGCTCATACAAGCGTGGAGAACAGCCGTGAGATTATCCGCAATGTGCTTTCTGCCGATGAAACCTACGCGGTATGTCTTAAAGAAGACGGAAAGCCTATCGGCAGCGTAGGACTTCATCGTAACGACCTTGCAGAGAAAGATGATGAATATGAACTCGGCTATTGGATCGGCAAGAAATTCTGGGGACAAGGCCTGATTCCCGAAGCTTCTCGCGAGTTGCTCCGCCACGCATTTAATGACCTTAATATGCAAACGATATGGTGCGGATATTATGACGGCAATGTGAAATCACGCAGAGTTCAGGATAAACTTGGATTTATCTATCACCACACAACCGAAGGCTTGGAAGTTTCTCTTTTGGGCGAAATCCGCACAGGTCATGTGATGATAATGACAAAGGAACGTTTTTCAAAGGTGGAACTGTTTTTAAAACAAAAGCAAACGCTTGACACCTTCCTTAAAAATGGCTCAATATCGCAGTCGCAATATAATAAAAGCTTTGGCGATTTGCAAGATTTAATGGAAATGCAGAACGTTGAATAAAATGCTTGACTCTCACGTTGCGTCATAGTGTATACTCCTTTTCGTGAGGTGATAAAAGTGAAAATGCAAATCAACGAGTTCGCAAAACTCGCAAGTGTCAGCGTCCGTACACTACACTATTACGATGAAATAGGTTTGTTAAAGCCCGCCTTTGTTGACGAGCAAAATGGCTATCGGTTTTATGATGAAATCTCTCTTGAACGTATGCAAGAGATTCTGTTTTATCGTGAACTTGATTTCGAACTGAAAAGCATTGCAGAGATCTTATCATCTCCCGATTACGATAAGCAAAAAGCACTCGCCGAGCAGCGAAAACTCTTAATTCTCAAAAAGGAACGATTAGAGCGAATGATTGCTGCTTTGGATAGCGCTGAGAAAGGAAAGATTACAATGTCTGCATTTGATAACAGCGATTATGAAACCGCCCGCAAACAGTATGAGGCTGAGGCGAAGAGGCGATGGGGCGAAACGGCCGCCTATAAAGAACATGCGGAAAAGACCGCTGGCTACAGCAAAGAGAAATGGCAAGCCGTCGCCGACGGACTGATGACCGTCCTTGCCAAATTCGCCGAGTGTATGAAAGACGGACACACTGCCGACTCGGATGAGGCACAGACTTTGGTGAAAGAACTGCAAAATTACATCACCGAAAACTACTACACCTGCACCAACGAAATCCTCGCCGGTCTCGGCCAAATGTACGTTGCCGACGAGCGTTTTAAAGAAAACATCGACAAACAAACTCCCGGCACCGCCGCTTTCATCAGCGAATCCATCGCCACCTATTGCAGAAAATAATGCTAAAAGAATCCTCTACTCGGTTCAACTCCGGGTGGAGGATTCAGCATTTCTATAGGCGATAATATGTTGGTGACTATAGAAATAATTGATTTGTTAACGAAAAAGTTGATAAGAAAAATACTGCAATAGCAAGAATTTTGCTGAAAACTGTTGAGGACTACACATTTATGTGCTATAATGTAATACAATAGTTTGTAAAAATATCATTATTAAAGGTGCGTTATGGCTGCAAGTTATAAAAAATTATTTAAGCTCTTAATTGACCGTGATATGAAGAAAAAAGAACTCGCCGAAAAAGCCGGAATTAGTATTGCCACCATTACCAAAATGGGCAAAGATGGCGCCGTTGTTTCCAGTGAGATTCTTGTAAAAATATGCTCGGCTCTGGGCTGTACTGTTGATGAAATAATGGATATTATTCCTACAAAAGAGGGCTGAGGGAAGTTTCTATGAGTAAGTTGAGAATTATTGATTTGTTTTCCGGAGCCGGAGGTTTAACTTTCGGTTTTCATTACAAGTTGGGAAATGGCAATTTCCAAAAACGTGACAATGTAGAATTTGTGTTTTCTAATGAGTTTGCGCCGCAGGCGGTAAGTGCATTTAAGAAGAACTATGGTGACGACATCCCTGTTATTGCGGGTGATATATGCGATATCACAGATGAAAAAATCGCAGAGTATACAAAAGGTGAAGAAGTTGACATTATAATTGGTGGACCTCCTTGCCAGTCGTTCAGTACGGTCGGACAACGCAAATATGATGAAAGAGCAAAATTATCAAATCAATATTTGCGCATTTTGGAATCGGTAAAACCGAAAATGTTCCTTTTCGAAAATGTTAAAGGAATATTGTCTATGAAAGAAATCTTCTACAAAACGGATGAAGATGGAAACACCATATACGAAGAAGTAAAAAAGCACCGTGGCGATCGCGAATATATCAAAAAGGAACCGGTTGTGGATCACTATGGTGATCTTGTGATGGAAAAGCTAAAGTCGGAATTCGATAGAATCGGATATTCCATTCAACACCGAACTATGCTAGCTACCGATTTTGGAGTTCCCCAAAATAGAGAAAGAGTTTTCATAATCGGCATTCGAAAAGATCTAGAAATTGAATGGGAATTTCCTGCCGGGAAGGGCCCCTTATATTCAATTGAAGATGCTATATCAGATCTCCCCCCCGTCGCCGAAGGTGAAGAGATAAATGAATATACCGTAGCACCACAAAATGATTATCAAAGATTGATGCGCGGTAATTGTAAAAGAATCACCGAACATTATTGTGGGATATATGGAGATAAAATTAGGACCGTTATTCAAAATGTTGCAGAAGGCGAAGGCAAAAATGATTTCAACAGAAAGGTCGAAGATGGATTAATCGACAAAAAATATTATCTCACATCAGGCTATGGCAATACATATGGAAGATTAGAAAGGAACAAACCCTCAACTACGATCACAAACAATCTAGCGACTCCTTCCGCGCTACGTTGTATTCATTATGAGCAAAACCGTGCACTGACACCCAGAGAGGGCGCAAGAATTCAGTCTTTTCCGGATTGGTATCAATTCGAAGGCAATAGAACGGATGTGGCGCGTCAAGTGGGCAATGCAGTTCCGCCGTTGATGGCAATGGCTTTTGCAGATCAAATTATTAGTTTAGTGATAGAAAAAGAGTGACAACCGCATTAAAACAGGTTCAAGAAAGGGGCTAGAAATAGCCCCTTTCTTGCTTTCTTTTTAATACAATTTTCATATATTGCAATATACGAAAAAGAAAATCAAATAATTTAGAAAATTGTATTGACAAATTTCGACGCACATATTACAATAAAAACACAAAACAATTTTTGGAGGTTGCAATATATGGAAACTAAGCGTGATAAATTCGTTAGAATTGTCGAAAACAGAACCAATAAAATAATCGACATGCTGAGACTGCTCGGCAACTGTGCTAACAAAGCAAATTACGATTACACCGAGGCGGATGTTAACAAAATCTTCAACACTTTGGAGAAAGAAGTTAGAGCTGCAAAAATGAAGTATATGGCTAGTGGCTCGGAGGAAGAAAAGTTCAAGCTTTGATTAAGGGGGGGCGCTTTATGAAAATATCTTGGAGATTTCCACCGTTATCAGGAGGAACAAAGCAAGGTTACACGAATAATGATATCGAAGGCTTCAAGGGCGAAGAGTTGATTGATAATCTTGCCCGCGAGGTTTGTCAGAATTCCTTAGATGCACGAGATGAAAAGGCAGAAGGCCCGGTTAAAGTTGTTTTTGAGTTGAAGCAAGTACAGACGGATGCATATGATGTTTTTTCGGGGTATTCTCAATGTTTGAAAGGGTGTCGCGCTTTCTGGTCTTCCGGCGGAAATATCGATGCGAAACTGGAAGCCTTCTTGACCGAAGCGGAAAACACATTGAAAAAGCCTACCGTTAGCGTATTAGTTGCGAGCGACTACAACACTAAAGGATTGTGCGGCAATCATAATCTCGACAATATTTCAACTGCCTGGGAAGCTTTAACCGGTGCAGATGGTATGTCCGTTAAACCGGATGACAATAGTGGCGGTTCTTTCGGTATTGGTAAAAACGCTCCCTTTGCCTGCTCTTCTTTGAGTATGGTATTTTATAACACGTGGGATATCGATGACAATAGAGCGTTTATTGGCGTTGGCCGAGTAGCTACGCTTTTGAACGAAGCCGGCAAGCCCACTCAGCGAGTCGGAAAGTATCAGAATAATGATGATGAAAACGAAAAATGGCTTCCCATTTACAAGGAAGATTCTAACTCGTTTAGAGATTTGTTTGTGCGACACGAACACGGAACGGATGTAATCGTTGTTGGTTTCAACGAAGTGGATAATTGGCAAAACGATATTTTGAAAGCCGTAATCAAAAACTTTTTTGTTGCTATTAAAGAAGAAAAGCTTGTCGTTGAAATCAAAGATGGTAGTACTGTAATCCGAATTGACCACGAAAAAATCGCCTCACTTATTGAAGAGCACGCAAAAAATGATTCTCAGCTTGAGATCGTTCGCCAATTGTTTGTGGCCTTTTCTACCCCGGATATTAAGAAGGAAATCGACATTTTGGGTGAAGAGAAAGCGGTTGAAATCTACATAAAATCCGAAAGCTCTTTCTCGAGAACTATAGCCAACTTCCGTTCTACTGGAATGTTAGTTGGCAAAGGGTATCGTCGCATTTTCCAGCACTATGCAGCCATCTTGATCGTAAGAGGTAAAGTGTTAGGCGAACTTCTTCGCGATTGTGAGCCTCCTCGTCATAACCGTTGGGACTATAAGCTTATCAAAGGCGAAGCAAACAAAGATAAGAGAACCAAAGCGAAACAGGCTTTGGATATCCTCGATTCGGAATTGTTAGCTCTTTTGAAATCTCAGTACGAGACTCCTGCTGGTGATGCGACGGATGCCCCTGGATTAAATGCCTATTTGGCAGACACCGAAGATGGTACATTGCCTGAGGATACTGACGGAAAAGACATCCTGAAAGTGAAAATTAAAATCGGAAAGCCCAAAATCAGAAAGGTAACACCGGTTTCGATGGATGTCCCGGGAACCGATGCCGAAGGAACGGAAACCTCTGATAGCGGCGGCAACGAAGGTTCGAGAGTAGGCCCTACTCCTCCTACTCCTCCCGGTCCTTATCCCGGCCCTGGTCCCGGTCCGTTACCTGGCCCTAACCCTGGACCTTCACCAGATCCCGTTGTTAAGCCAGGAAACGGCAACCAAAAAGGTGCGGTAGAAGGAAATGGTGACAGAAATGTCTCTGTTAAAGAATTATCCAAGCGCAGAGTTTTCCCTGTATCTACCGGCATAGGACTTTATAAAGCTGTGATATTGCCGTCCAAAGATTATGAAAACCTTTATGTTGAATGTGTTGTCGCCGGTGAAGATGGCAAACGTGAAACTCTCAACATCAACAAATTTATGTATCAAGGTGCTTCTATCAATTGCGTAAAAGGTAAGGCAGGACCGATGAAGGTTTCGAAAAATGTCCCGGCAGAATTCATGATCACTTTCGAAAGAAAAGAAAAGATGGGATTGAATTTGATCTTATCGGAAGGAGGTAGCAAATGAGCGTGTATATTGATTATCCTAACCCCGTTCTTTCTCCTGAAAGAGATGACTATAACGAGAATTGCGTTTTTGACATTTCATTCAAGGAGGAAGACATCGTTGTAGATGAAAACAATATTCTTGTACCTGCCGTTTGCGAACTCAAGTGTGCGGGCTTGTCTGAACTGATAGCGCAAGGCAAGGCAGCAATAGTTGTTTTGATCAGCAGTAGTGCCGCATTTTACAGAAGAGCCTTTGAATTTGGCGTAACAGAGTTAGAGAAAGTTATTGAAATCCCTAAATTTGATGTGCGGAAGAGTATTGACTTTTGCGGATATATTCTTGCCAAAGAAGATATAAAAGGGTTCCAATGCGCAAGTGAATTCAACGACTTGTACTTCAAAGGCGTGTCTTTCGATGTTAAGAAAGCTGATGTGCTTGCCCAAGGATTAACAAGAACCATTCCAATTGATGACTCGGAACTCGAAAAACCGATTTCCTCTATTTTCAGCATTAGAAAAAACAAGCATTCTGAATCGCAAATTGAGGCTTATTTTGATGATCCGGACGAAAAAATTGTTGTTTATCTGAACGAGCAACTGAATCAGTTGTATTATGATATGAAAGATTTCAACAATGGAATGTTGCACAAATACCTAAACGGAATAATTGCTTACCCCGTTTTGGTTGAAGCTATTTCAAAAATGTGTGACTATTATCGTGAGACGGGTGTTGATTATTCGGAGAAACGATGGTTCAAAGTCATTGATCACAAACTGAAGGGTATGGAAATCGATTTGTCTGCAGAGTTTGATAACTACTCATATGCCGATTTGGCAGATAAATTGCTTGGTGGAATAGCTTACGAAGGTTTATTGAGTGTTAAGGACACCATAAACGAGGAAGCTAACGGCGGAGAATACGTGAATACTGGGGGGATAGACTAATGTTGCTGGGCTTTTTTACAGAAGATGCTTACGACCGACTACTAAGCGAGGTTTCTGAGAACAAGGATAAATATCTTCAGCCCGACAACTGGGTTGCCAATTATTTTGGATCCGGTGTAGAGTGGTATGGTATGTCCTCTCAGCAAGTAAATAAATTCACCCCGTTTATGTCTGGTTCCAAAGACAAGAGTGAAGATGACTGTATTAACGCAATTCGCCTGTATGATGCTTTTAAGATTTCACCATTACAGGCCGCCAATAAATATATGTGGGCGTACATGTGTCATGTTGACCCGGATTGTCGGAAATATGTTCAATATCGCTGGCCGGATGCAAAAATAGAACAACGATATTTTGTTCCTGGCGGTGGAGACGGGTTGTACTATTTTAATGCCCTATCCAGGTTATGGTGGTGCGCCCATTTGACGTATGATCCTACTAATAGAGATCATTACGCACTGACAAAAATACTTTTTGAGAACCAGATGGTCGCTAAAGACTTTCTCGGTACTTTGAACAAAAATAATTTTGCGAGAACAAAGGGCGTTTTGCTGGCTCTGCAAGATTTCCGGAATGAAATTGGACCGCGAGAAGGATTGGACAAGTACTTCCGATCTTGCAATCGAATTTTAAACCAAATGGCAGCTGTAAATATATTTGATTTTCTCGATTATGAAGATATCAAGAAAATCACCTTTGATACTCTTGTAAAAGTCAGAAATCAAACCGAACAATGATTTTAGCCCCCTCTTCCGAGGGGGCTAAAAGAGCATATTGACAAACCGGTTATATGAACGGTAATGTTTGAAAAGAAAACGCTTATAGATGATAATGGCTAAAACGCCTCGTGTCAAGAAAAAACATAAATGGAGGACAATAATATGGCACAAATAGATCTTAAAAAAATCGAAAAGCTTGGCAAGGACAGAAACACTATACACGAAAAAGTATATACTACATATTCTTCGTTTGATAAGTGCGGTGAACATTATTTTCAAATTGATATGTATGGTCGTAGCGATAGAGAACTGCCGGGCAAAATAAGTCAATCAATTCAGTTCAACAGAGAAACCGCATCTTTTTTGATCGATTTACTGAAGAAAGAATTTGGTTTTTAATATGATAAAAGAGGTAATACACGATCCGATATTTCTTGCTGGAAAGTCGGAGGCGGCAACAAAAGAAGATTTGCAGGTGGCGCAGGATTTGCTGGATACGCTTATTGCCAATAAAGGGAGTTGTGTTGGTATGGCGGCGAATATGATCGGCGTGCGCAAGCGGATTATTGTCTTTGATAATGAGGGTACATATATGACAATGTTCAATCCTGAAATTATCAAAAAGTCGGAACCTTATAATACTGAGGAAGGTTGTCTTTCTCTTCTCGATGGCCCCCGCCCTTGTAAGCGTTATCAAACTATCAAGGTTCAATGGCAAACCGCCGAGTTTCAAACTCGCATCAAAACATTCACCAGCTGGACGGCTCAAATTATTCAACACGAAATTGACCATTGTGAAGGAATCCTTATATAACTACACATGATGAGAGGTGAAGATTGTGGAGGTTAAAAGCAAAAAGGTATTTATTTCATACTCTTGGGCGGTGCAAGAACGAGTTGTAGAACTCGCAGAACGCTTAATAGCAAACGGCATTGATGTAATTCTTGATGTATATGACTTGAAAGACGGTAATGACAAATATGCATTTATGGAACAATCAGTTAACGATCCCACCGTTGACCATGTCTTGATAATTTGCGACAAGACTTATACTGAGAAAGCGAATAATCGATCTGGTGGAGTTGGAGATGAAACTGTAATTATCACTCCAGAAGTATACGGAAATACAAAACAAGAAAAGTTCATCCCTATTATTTTTGAAAAAGATGAGGATGGGAAGGCGTATTGTCCCAATTACATTAAAAGTAGAATTTACATTGATTTATCAAATGACAATCAATATGAATCTGAGTACGAAAAACTTTTACGTGATGTATATGAAAAGCCGCTTTTTAGGAAACCTGTAATTGGGAAAAAACCAGAGTGGCTTGAAAACGATTTGGTCGATCTATCGGCGGTAAGAGATGTTGTCAAGCAGGTTAGAGGATTTAGTGGAGATAATAAGACAAAAGCAGATTTTTTGCTTAGAAAAGCAACCGATGATTTTGTAGAGGTCGCAAAACAATATACAATAAGTGCTGACAAACCTATTGAGGATGAATTTGTTGTAGCTATAGAACGTTATAAAAATTACCGTGACTTGTTTGTCGACTATTGTGAAGCCCTTATTTATAGCGGTCTACCGCAAGTCCACTCTATAACAACACTTTTTGAACGATTGTATAACGAATTGCATGATTATGACTCGAGAAAAGATTTGTCAGAGTATATTTTTGATCTCGCAGATTTTATGATATGGGAACTCTTTGTTGATACTATAGCGACGCTTCTTCACTATGAAAGATATGCAGAAATATATGAGTTATTAACTCACCCATATTTCTTGCGTATAGATAAATATAATAAAGGGGTAGATGCATTTGGATATTATATTTTCAGAACACATTCTCGAGTTATTGAAGAAATGTGTAAACCAAAAAGTGCACGGCCAAATCGCTTCACTATGGCTGGAGAAATGTTGCTAGAGAGAGAAAAAAAGCCGATATTAACTAGAGAAAGTATTTCTAATGCAGATCTTGTTTTGTATCAATTAGGAACGATTTTGCCAGTTCCTACATCTGGACGTTGGAGGGATTATTGGTTTCCGACAACTTATATATATCATCAGCAGGAGCAATTGATATGGCAAAAGCTAAAATCGAAAAAGTATTGTAAAAAAATCACTCCTTTATTTGGCGTTGATAATGTTGAAAAAATAAAAGAGTTAATTAAAGATTCAACAACAGATAGACATATGAAATACAACGAATCTTTTGATTGTGCAGCAGGAATATTAAATAGCATAAAAATTGATGAGATAGGTACATTTAACTGATTAAAAGGTGCCCTTTTGCCCCCGAATGGCACAAGGACACCTTTTTGATTGGTTTTGTAAAGCATGGATTTTACGCTACTGGTTAGAAAAGAAGCCTAAAGGAGGATTAGAAACTTGAATTATTATGAGCATGAAACACGGGTTAAAATAATTGAAAACATTCTTAATCGTTCAAAAGATTGGAAATGGTTTATCAATTATACAGAAGAGAATTTTAATCCTGATTTTACGATTGATTCCTTCCAAGACGCCATCTCTGCATTTAAGGAGATTCACGAAGTTTTTGAGTTTTTATGCCGCATACGAGAAATAGCAGATGAGAATTTTGACATTTCCAAAGATTGGTTAAACGATTTAGATCAATTGGCACTTTTCTTTTTGGGAAAGGTAGATTTAAATTCTTTGCAGCTTGTTTTTGATTTATCTAAAGTTCACCTTTTACTTATTTTTACAGGAAAAATATATAGTCAAACGACTAACGAAAAGTATTATTTCTATGCAGAAATCTTTAAACTGCGAAATCTGTGTTCACTAATTGATCTGAGTCTATTTATTGATGAGGAAAAGAGAGTTCATGAACTTTTAGATATAATTGAAATAGATGTCTCTCAAGAACGCAAAATTTTTGAAGATAATATAAATAATGTTTTTTATCCCCCTAATCATGATTTTGTTGAAAAACACAAAAATCAGTTTTTGTCACCGGATGCTTTTTCGTTTGTGTTAGAGAAAGACGAGAATATAAGCGTGTGGGAAGAACAAGAATTACTAAACATGCTTAAAATGTCATATAGAAACGAAACGTTGACTCCGTTGTTTTCAAATGGAACTGCTCATACTCCGGAATACGAACGATGGACCCTACCAATATTAGAACATATGGCAGATTATTTTAATGCCGACAGTGCTAACTTTATTATTGAGTCCGTAAAATTTGCTCTGCATAAAATTGTGCCGTCAGAAAATACAATAAATGCGCATTTTGAACTTTTACACAATTTGAGCGTAACACTAAACGAGGATACTCTTTCAAGCATCTCTTGCTCAAGCTTAGAATTTATAATTTCTTTTTTTAATAACGAGAAGTGCTTGAAGTTAATTGGACGAGAGGCTCGAATTAAGTTTGATAAGGTATTAAATCATATAAAAGAACTAAAAGGTTATCATGTGCTCTTTGAAATCAAAGAACGAAAAGCGCTACAAAATCAAAAGATTAACGATGAATTAAATGCAATAATCCAAAGTCGACTAAATGATATTGGAACCATTTCTAATCACAGAGAACTTACTGCTTTTATAGGTGATAAAAAGATTTATCGTGCTATAAACAACGATTCTCTTAAACAGTTGTCTAATAAATTCGACGAACTTATTCCAATTTCAGATTTGGTGTTTACACCATCGGTTTTTCTAGAATATTTTCTTTTTTTAATGCGAATAAAAAATAACAAAGAAATTGATTCGTTTGCTGTGGGAACCGAGATTATTAGAATCCGAAAACTGTGGAAACAAGAATATTATAAGAAATGCAGAAACGCGATGACTGTTATCAAATCGGGACCTTTTGTAGTTCCTAAAGGAATAGAAGATATCTATGTTTACTCTATACTAGTCAAGCCCATATCGTTTGCTGCCAATTCGCTTAAACTAACAGATAATGATATTCTTGATTGTATGATACAAGTTGCAGACAATCCATTATTGCTATTAGCGTCAAGGATTATAATCGCAGAGGATTTTCCTCAAAAACCATTTATTAAAATAGATGGAAAACATCCTATAGATGAATTTTATTTAAATGAAATAGAAAAGCAGATACAAAGCAACGGCTATAAATTGCGAAATTCATTCAAGCCTATAGAATTTGCCTCTAGCATATACGACAGAATTAAAGATGAATTGCGCATGAAAGTCACATTTTTGAAAAATATTCAGCCTTTATATGATGCCGTCATTTTACAAAATCCAGAATATGATTTCATAGATTTTACCGAGAAGGTGACATTGGCACATCTTACTCAATTGTTTCCAATTTTGGAGAACCAAATACGTAATTTTGGGGAGCTGTTTGGGATAGTCCCTATCTGTGAAAACGAAGATTTGTATCATCGATTGAAGGAACCTGATGGGATATTAAAAACTGTAATTTCTAGAATATACGAGATGGAAAACTCGCTAACTCATGTTGCTGATCTGTTCTTTATCCATTTCTGTATGTATGGCGAAAACGGATTGAATATACGTAATGACTGCATCCATGGAAATGGTTATTTTACTAACGAACAGATCTCTTTCGCTTTTAGAATTACTCTTATCTGTCTATATATGGTAGGTAAACGTTATATGACTATTACAGAAAATCTCGTGAAGAATCCGGGAAAATATCTTTCTAAAAATGCAAGTAAAAAACGAAAACGAACTTTTTGGCATAAATTAACAGATACAATATTTGGAGTAATTAAGAAAAGAAAAATTTGAAAGTTCGAATCTAAGTAGTTACTTGTGTTATCCTAACTAAATATAATAACCCCTTAAAGTCGTTATACGACATCTTTTTAGATGTTGTGTGACGGCTTTTTTCTTTCTCTTAAAAAACTTCCGACCAAAATCGTATTTTCTCGTTATCTATAAGGGTGAGGGGTTAAATGACACAAAAATAAAGAAGTTTATATTTTTCGACCAAATTGCTTTGGAAATTTCCCAACTGATTAGTGAGGTGGTTAAAAAATTTTGAGTTTTTTCAAAAATCTGTCCCAACTGATTAGTGAGGGAGTAAAAAACATTTGGTAAAAACCCGAACAAAAGGATGTTTTCGATGCCTACCAATTGAGGGATAAAAAAGATTTTGGAAATTTTCTGAATTTTTCGGCAACTGATTAGTGGAGGGTAAAAAATAATTTTGCCATTTTGGCGAAAAAGTTCCCAGTTGATTAGTGGAGGGTAAAAATTTTTTCGCCGATTCCATAAAAAATTCGGCAGTTAAGAAGTGAGGAGATTTTTTTCTAAAAGGTACCTGAATTTTAGGATTTCTCGTTGCCTATCTAAGGGGAATAAAAAATATTTAAAAAAATTCGCAAACACATGCACAAAATGGCGGATTTTTGACGTTATGTGAGGAGGTTAAAAAATCGAAAATGTTTTGGTAGTTTTTCAATTTGTCTCACAACTGATTAGTGAGGGGCAAAAAAGTTTCGAGCAAAATCGATTTTTTCGTTATCTATAAGGGTGAGGGATAAAATTTTTCAGTTTCGTGTTTAGTTTTGGCTCTTTTCACTGCCTACCACTTGAGGGGATAAAAATAATTTCGAATTTTTCTCTGGTTTTTTCCCAACTGATTAGTGGGGGCGTAAAAAACTTTTGATAAAAACCCGAACAAAAGGTCATTCTCGATGCCTACCAATTGAGGAGACAAAAAGATGTTGGAAATTTCGGAGATTTTTCAGCAGTTGATTAGTGAGGAGGTAAAAACTTTGGCTCAAAATTGATTTTTTCGTGTTGTATAAGGGTGAGGGATAAAATTTTTCAGTTTCGTGTTTAGTTTTGGCTCTTTTCACTGCCTACCACTTGAGGAGATGAAAAATAATTTCGCCTTTTTGAGAAAAAAGTTCCCAACTGATTAGTGAGGAGTAAAAATTATTTTCGCAAAACTATGCATATTTTCTTTAATTTTTGACGTTTGGTGGAGGGATTTAAAAATGCCGAATTTGTAAATAAAGTAAAAACTTTTGCTTAAGGGGTTGTTTTTTCGGCGTTCTCGCCGGCTACGAATTGAGGGGATCTTTTTTTGAAGAAATGAATTTTCAAAAAATGCTCAACTTTTGGGTGCTTTCGATGCCTACCACTTGAGGGGGGTAATTTTTCAGCAGGTCTGTTATTTGATAACTGCCCCCACAAATTCAGAAAAATTTAAAAATCCAAAAGTCAACTTTTTGCCCATCTCGTTGCCTATCTTAGGGAACGTTTGGAATATGACAACTGAATAACCGTCCGAATGGGATATGATTTCGCCACGACCTTTGAGCCAAATCAAAGCGAGCGAAACGACGCTGCGGTGAGATTCCGGGGCAGGAACGACATTCGGGGAGAACGGTAAAAACAAAATCAATCTATGAAAGGAGGTGAGGCCGATGTAGCAAGACCTTGCTCAAAAGACAAAACGAAAGGAGGTGAAAATATGATTCGAGGCTATTCCAAAAGACAATTTGCGCAGAGTGATTTCGATGCGACTGGGTATGTTTTCCCGACCAAAGAGGGTGTTTTCAAGGCGGTGCTGGACTGCAAGCGTTACGGCAAGACCCGTAACCTGATCGGTTACTTTACCCTTGAAAACGGGCAGACAATTATGACCTCTGCGTGGCAGAACGACAACTATCATGGCCTGCAAGAAGTGCCCTTCGGCGCCGTGATGGAACTGGAGTTTGTTAAAAACAAACGAGGTGTGATCCACCTCAGAAGAGCAACGGTATTGGGGTAAGGACAAAATATGTCCTATACCGTAACGAGCAGGGCATTTGTGTGCCAAATGCCTGTCGCTTTAGGGGATCCCCTGCCCCTAAAGCCCTAAAAATGAAAGGAGTTTTTTATGAATGAAAAGAAATTAAGAATTGTTACTCGGGTGACCGAAAAAGAGCTTGAGACCATCAAACGCAAGGCAAAGAAAGCGGGGCTTTCGGTGTCGGAGTTTATCCGTCAGGCGGCGATCAAAGCCCCCAACCGCTCACCGATTGGAGAGGATTATGGGCAGCGTCGTGAGCATATGGACAAGCTGATCGACTATCTTGAATCGGCCGGAAACAGCGAAGAAGCGCAAGTGGTTTTGGAGCAGTTCGCACTACACAAAGGACGGTGATGTGTATTGGCGACAACCGGATTTTGGCCCGTGAAGGGCAAGTTAAACGACGTGCTGACCTATATTGAAAATCCCGAAAAGACTACCGATTTGAATGCCACGCTCGAATACGCTACCGACCCCACGAAGACCGATAGGCAGATGTTTGTTTCTGGAATCAACTGCTCGCGGTATACCGCCTATCAGGATATGGTGGCCATCAAACAAAACTACGGCGAGCGTGGTCAGAACACCGCTTACCACGGCTATCAAAGCTTTGTGGCGGGCGAAGTCACACCGCAGGAAGCCCACGCCATCGGTATGGAAACCGCGAGACAAATGTGGGGCGATCGATATCAAGTGTTGGTGGCGACCCACCTCAACACCGAGAATATCCACAACCATTTCGTCATCAACAGCGTGTCTTTTGTGGACGGCAAGAAATTCCGCAACAAGATCGGCGAGCATATGGAATTACGCAAGATTTCCGATGCGGTGTGTCGAGAACACAACAAGTCTGTGCTGGAGGATGCGCCGTTTTACGGTGGCGAAAAGGCCGGCTATTGGGTGCACAAACAAGGGCGCAAAACCCACCGCGATATCCTGCGGGAGGATATTGAGTATTGCTTGCAGTATGCCGACACACCCGACCGCTTTATTATGCAACTCAAGGGCCTTGGCTACGAGCTCGACCGCACCCGCATGAGCGTGCGAGCGGCGGGTTGGAAAAAGGCGGTGCGGCTAAACTCGCTGGGGTTTGACACCGATTTCATTAACGCCTGCCTCGAAAAGAACTATAACAACGAGGACTTTTGGCTGAAATGGAATGCTCATCTGCCCTACAAACCGAAGAAATTTCCGCTGGAATCGGAACTGCGGAAACTGGCATTCTCGGTGGAACACGCTTACAACACCGAAACCATCTTGGTGGATACGATACTTTACATTTTCTTCACGGTGATCAAGATAGCCCTTGAAACCGCCGACTGTCTACTGTTATCCCCAGAACTTCGAGCTGCGGCAAAGGATGTTGAAACGTACATTTCATATCATCACTTTTTAACCGACAACAACATCCGCACACGACAAGAATTATTAGAGCAAATTCGCTCGGCAGAGATCGAGCTAAAAGCCTTAGAGGATAGGCGTAACAAAATCTCTAACAAAATTCGCAGAGCCACTGACTCAACTTTAAATCACGAATATAAGGAACTGCGCAAAGACATTTCACGACAAATAAAGCCCATCCGCGAAAGACTGCGCAAATTACTGACAATAGATGAAAAAGCCGCATTCGCCTACGGCTTATTACAGACGGAATACCGCCTTGAAAATGAGGCAATTATGAGGCGACAAAGAAATCGATAAAGGAGAAATGAAAATATATGAGTAGTAAATTTAAATCGGTAGAGGGGATGCTGACCAGCGTGGATAGTTTGTTTACCACGCAGGCGGAACGGGATGATATGTTAAAGCCGAAGGTTGAGGAGATTGAATTAGATCTCATCGACGGGTTTGAGGGGCATCCCTTTTCGGTAAAGGATGATGAGGATATGCAAAATCTGATGCGCAGCGTTGCCGAGCGCGGTGTGTTGGTGCCGTGTTTGGCGAGGCAGAACGGAGAGCGGTATGAACTGATTTCCGGGCATCGGCGCAAGGCGGCGTGCCGGACGCTTGGGATATCCACCTTGCCTGTCATCGTCAAGGATATGTCCCGCGAGGAAGCCATTATCACGATGGTGGACAGCAACGTGCAACGAGAGCATATTCTGCCCAGTGAAAAAGCCATGGCTTATAAGTTAAAAATGGATGCTCTTGCAAAGCAAGGAAAACGCACAGATTTAACTTGTGGACAAGTTGGCCACAAGTCTCGTGACGATGTTTCTGAGGAAAGCGGTAAAACCGTTCAACGCTATATCCGCTTGACCTATCTCAACAAACCGCTGTTGGATATGGTGGATGAGGGGCGCATCGCGTTCACACCGGCCGTGGAGCTGTCGTATCTCAATGAGATCGAGCAACAGGATTTGGTGGAGGCTATTGCCGTTTGCGAGTGTACCCCGAATCTGTCGCAGGCGTGTCGCTTAAAAGCCATTAGCCAAGACAAGGGACTGAACCCCGAAGACATCACCGCCATTATGAGCGAGCAGAAAGCCAACCAAAAACCGATGTTCAAGATTCGGCTGGACAAACTGCGCGAGGTGGCACCCAAGATCAAGGATAACGAGTTTGAGGCATTCGTGATCAAGGCGTGTGACCACTATTACAAGTACCAACAAAAACAAAAAACGAAAGAAGCGAGGTAATGAAAATGAACGTTTTAAGTGTATTGAAATTCTTTATGATCTACGTCATCACCGACAAGCGCGGTGAGTACAAATTCATCGTCAAGGGGCGTGAAGTGGAGGCAAGCTTTACCGAACAACCCAACCCCGACATCGTCCCGCAACTGAAAACCATTCTGCTGGGCGATGCCAATCCCCCTGCTTACAAGAGGGCCAAGCGGGAGAAAAAAGAGGAGCGCACCTGGAACATTGATATGGACCGCGTGCGTTCCGCCATCCCTGCCGAGATTCCCGACGAGGAGATGGAGGCCTATACCGAAAAGGCGCTGGAGTATTACCAGCAATTGTTGCAAAAACGAAAAGCGAGGGATGCCCGATGAATCCGCACATTCGATTGCTTGGGTCGCACAATCGACAAAACGGGTACCCCGCCGCTACAATGAACGCAAAGGAGGTGATGTAATGGCAAAACGAGTATGCTGTTTGTACCGCGTATCCACCGGCAAACAGGTGGACTACAACGGCAACAACGAAGCCGATATCCCGATGCAACGCAAAGCGTGCCACAAATTCGCGTTGGAAAAGGGCTGGAACATCGTGCACGAGGAACAGGAGGACGGTGTTTCGGGTCATAAGATTCGCGCCGAAAACCGCGATAAAATACAAATTATCAAGGAAATGGCACGCAAGAAGCAGTTTGATATTCTGCTGGTGTTTATGTTCGACCGTATCGGCAGAATCGCGGACGAGACACCCTTTGTGGTGGAATGGTTCGTGAAAAACGGTGTGGAGGTGTGGAGCACCCAAGAGGGCGAGCAACGGTTCGACAACCACACCGACAAGCTACTCAACTATATCCGCTTTTGGCAAGCGGACGGCGAGAGCGAGAAAACCTCGGTGCGCACCAAAACGAGTCTCGGTCAGATCGTGGAGTCGGGTCACTACAAGGGTGGCGGTGCCGCCTATGGTTACGACCTTGTGAAAAACGGGCGCACCAATAAGAAAAAACACGAACTCTTTGACCTGCAAGTGAATGCGGACGAGGCGCTGGTGGTGAAGATTATTTTTGATAAATACACCCGCGAGGGGTTGGGTGCCCACACCATCACGACCTGGCTCAACGACCACGGCTACCGCGCCAGAACGGGCAAAAAGTGGCATTCCGCCACCGTGCGGGGAATGCTGCAAAATCTGACCTATACGGGAGTTCTTCGCAGCGGTGAATCCCGTTCGGGTGTTATTTTGGAACTGCAAATTATTACCCCCGAGCAGTTTGAAAAAGCCCGGGAGATTATGAATCAGCGATCCATCAACCACCGCGCCAATCCCGTGCCGCCGATGAACAGCAAAGCCAAATCGCTGCTGGCGGGCAAGGTGTTTTGCGGGCATTGCGGGGCGCGGTTACTGCTCAGCACCAACGGGCGGTATCGCAAACGCACCGACGGCACGCTGGATACCACCAAGCGGCTTCGCTACGTCTGTTACGGCAAGACCCGTAAGCAGACCGAGTGCGACGGGCAGACCGGTTACACCATGCACATTCTGGACGATATCGTGGACTCCATCATCAAGGATATTTTCGCCAAGATGAGAGGGGTGTCCAAGAGCGAGGTGGTCAACGCGAAATATGCCAATGAATTGGAACTGCGCAAGGCGCGGCTGATTATGCTCAATGCCGATTACGGCAAGGCGAGCGATAACCTGACCTTGCTCAAATCAGAGGTGGTGAAATCCATTCGTGGTGAGAGTTCCTTTTCTACCGAAATGCTCTCTGACCTCATCCGCGAAGCGGAAAGCGAATGCGCACGGTTAGAGGAACAATGCGACGATGCGAGACGGGACGTGAAAGACACCGAAAATCTGCTCCGTCAACTCAGTGACCATTTTGACGAGCTCATTTCTTGGGCAGAACTTTACGACAGTGCGAGCTTGGAGAAAAAGAAGATGGTGGTGAACGCCCTCATCAACCGCGTTGAGGTTTCCAGAGATTATAAAGTGAAGATCGATTTTAACTTTGACTTTGAGCAATTTACGAACGGTTTAGACATCGCAGCATAAGAGAAAAACCGAGCAGAGCGTAAATTACGCTCTGCTCGGCGATTATGCTTTGTTTCTTATCGTTTTACTCTTTTTATGCGTTGTATGAATGCATACATCCCGTACCCCACAATGACACCGACGGTATTTAAGATCAAATCATCGATATCGGTTGCCCTGACGCTAAAAGGCAATTGTATCATTTCAATGCAAAGAGAAATGCCCGCTCCCGCCAGAAACACTTTCCAAAATCTATTGAGATTTTTGTAGACGATCGGCAAAACTATGCCGCTGGGAATAAACATCGCGGCATTTCCAATCACATTCAGCAAAAGATCTCGCTTGCTTTCATAGTCAAACAGATGGACAAACGGAATGAAATTGACTCTGAACGGAAATGCGGTGGCAACATCAAATACAAGTGGCTGAACATGTCCGTCCACCGTAGCCATAGGAAAAAACGTAAATCGGATGATTACCGCAAGATTGATATACATTAAAAGCAGAACGGCTTCTCGTTTCAAGTCTATATGGCGGTTTTTAATCCATATAGAACTCCTAACGATTAGCCAAATAGCCGCAAAAATAAGTTCTAAAAATAAAAACGAGAATTCAACCATATGCAACGCCCTCACTTCAAACAGATTATACCATAGAAACAACTGCATTTCAACGGATGCTTATTTCATTCTCTTTACAAAATGGAACATTTCATCAGGGCCTTCGTTCGGGTCGTGTTCTTCGTCGTCAGGCATTGAGTGCGAAGATTGAAAATGCTCGCACCAAAATTCGTCGATTTGGAAACCACATTTGTTGACGTAGAAATGGATATTTCGTTTTTCAAAATACGGGGTGCAGGTTTCCCACACTTCCGTTTCGGGGTGGAGAGCTTCCACTGCCAACCATGCACCATAACCGATGCCTTTGGTATGTTCTTCGGGAGAAACAAACAGGATTTCCAATTCGTTATGATGGGTCTCATTATTGATTTTGAGGATCACACCGCCGACCTTTCTGCCGTCCAACATAATGCGGTAGGTCTCATTTTGAGGGTCGTCGATGCAACGCTCAATCGTTTTGCGGGAAATGATCTCACCATCATTGTCAATATGGTCGTCCCGTTCGCCGAATTCTTCCAGCGCACCATACTTAAACGACCATTGATTATCGAGGATAAACTGCTCGCGATCATCGGCGGTCAAGGGAACAAGGGTAACCTTTGTGTTTTTCATAAGTACCTCCTAAAAAAGAAAAAGGCTCCGGCTATTGTGTGCACAATAACCCGAGCTCACTCGGACACCTAATCCGGCTTTTCGGCGCTACGGCGCACAGCCTCCGGTGACATTTAAATTTTAATAAAAAAATAATCACCTAGTATACAGTTGGTGGAGATAAGCGGGATCGAACCGCTGACCTCTTGAATGCCATTCAAGCGCTCTCCCAGCTGAGCTACACCCCCGTATTGGGGTTCGTCAAGTTTTTATTTATGAAATTATGATGTTGGCTTTGGCTTTAAGCATCTCGTACTCTCTACCAATATACCCTGAACGTTAGTATTCTAACATAATACAAATTAAAAAGCAAGAGTTTTTTATGGTCTAAAATGAAGACTTCTTTCGTTACGGTGTTTATAGATATTTAAAACCAAGCCAATTCCACCGTAAAGACAGATAAGTGAAGTACCACCTGCACTAAAGAAGGGGAGGGTGATACCAATTACAGGTAATATTGAGGTACACATTCCGATATTAATAACCGATTGGGCGAAAATCATTGAAAAAATGCCGATGCAAACATATTTGCCACTGTCCTTGGAGCAAATTTTTGCCACCTTGATACATCTTAAACATATAGCCGATAACAAAATTATAACAGCCAAACAACCTAAAAATCCAAGTTCTTCGCCAATGCAAACAAATATAAAGTCGTTACGGCTTTCGGGAATTGTTCCTGCTTGGGTAAGCACTCCCTTTAAAAATCCTTGTCCCGAAAATCCACCACCGGCCAAGGCACGGCGACCTAACCACTGTTGATAACCAATGCCTTTAATATCAGCATCAATATCGAAAAGCAGCATAATTCTTGCACGGTGGTCATCGTTCATAATAAAGAAATAGACAAAAGGTGATGCCACCAACGCGCTTCCGAAAGCTGCCAAAAAGTATTTCCACGAAAGACCGGCTGCCCACATCATACAAAGCATTATAATGGCGAAAACAAGGGCGGTGCCGTCGTCACCTTGGAAATGTATAAGTAAAATTGGAGCAGCACCGTGCGCCAAAAGGGGAAGGAGATAACGGGGTTTGTTTATATTGTTTTTAACACGGCTTAAATGCAAACTAAAGGTAATTATAAAACAAATCTTCAAAAGTTCAGAGGGCTGAAAAGTTGTAAATCCTAAATCTAACCAAGCTTTGTCATCGGTGCCCTCGGGAGCAATACCAATAAAAAAGGTTAAAAGTACAGGAATTATTCCTAAAAGTGCAACTAAATACCATTTATTATATATTTTTTCGAAATCAAAGGTAGAAACGATAAGTGCACCGATCAAGCCTAAAATCATACAGCCAAACTGTACAATTACAGGGCGAAGGGTTTCCATATAGGTCGTTGCTGAAAAAACTGCTGCGCAACCGTAAAAAGTTGTAAAAAAACACAACGCCAATAAAATTTTGTCGGATTCACGAACAAAATCGGCAAAGCGATTAAATAACCTTATCATTTGTGCACTCCTTTTTAATATTTATACCTCCATTATATTTTATTGTGTGATATTATGCAAGAGTCAAATATTAAGAATTACTGAT
>JAEIGA010003534.1_pt1 | contig 24460 bp, 26 predicted proteins | sample 9270691 | NCBI WGS metagenome assembly JAEIGA01 (sample SAMN17057246, study PRJNA624740) | gut metagenome | biome: biome; isolation source: fecal sample | host: Bos grunniens | place: China: Xizang | collected 2019 | reverse complement strand
TAGAGCAAGTGACTCTTAATCACTGGGTCCACGGTTCGAGCCCGTGCACCCCTACCCTTCCGAGATGGAACGCCGCAGAAACTTCTACCAAAGCGAACTTAGCTCAATTGGTAGAGCACCACCTTGCCAAGGTGGATGTTGAGGGTTCGAGTCCCTTAGTTCGCTCCATTTTCCATTTATGGGGGTGTAGCTCAGTTGGTAGAGCAAGTGACTCTTAATCACTGGGTCCACGGTTCGAGCCCGTGCACCCCTACCATAAAAAAGGAAATCGGCCTGAGAGGGTCGATTTTTTTGTTTTTAGGGATTACATTTTAATTTCTATCTGAATCGGCGCGCTTTAGGATCACTAAGGTGCGCCGATTTGTGTTTTTAAAAGGCATTAAGAGCTCTACTTTCTTTTTTTCTTGCGTGGTTACGGGGGTAGGTGATAAAATAAAAATATAGATTGAGAAAGGTTTTAACTGCACTATGGAAAACTTGGACGCTTTGTTGAACAAGATTCGTAGCGAAGGTGTGGATGCCGCTAAGGCTGAAGCTGACGCACTTCTCGCTAAGGCTAAGGCCGATGCGGATGCAATTGTCGCCGCTGCGAAGAAGGAAGCAGAAACAGCACTCGCCACTGCCAAAGCAGAAGCAGAACGCGCCGCACAGGGCGCTGAGGCGACGATTCGCCAGGCGGCTCGTGATGTGTTGTTGAAGTTGGGCCAGGATATTACCGCGCTTTTGGAGCGTACGCTTGGCGGTGCGGTGGATGAAAGCCTGAAGGCAGGCCCCTTGGTTGAAAAGCTTGTGGCAGATGCCGTGACCGCGTACATCAAGGGCGGTGCTGCAGAAGTGGTGGTTGCACCTGATGTGGCAAAGGCGCTCAAGACGAAGCTCGCCGCACAAAAGGAAGTTACCGTGGTGACGGATGCGCAGATGGGCACCGGTTTCCGCGTGAAGCTTGCTGGTGGTCGTGTGGAGCATGACTTCACGGGCGCGTCGGTGACGGATGCTTTGGCAGCCTTGTTGCGTCCGCAGTTGGCGGAATTGCTGAAGGACTAATTATGAGTCTCGGCTATTTACTGGCCTCTCTTCCGATGCTCGCGCCGGACCGTGCCCCGCAAATAACGCGGGAAGCCTTTGTTTCGGCGTGTGAAAGTGCGCTTTCTGCAAAAGATGCTGCCGCGGCCGCCGTTTTGGTCGCAGGCGATGCTGCACCTTCGGATCACCCTTATGTATGCCAATGGCGCGCACTTGAGTCGGCAATTGCCGGCGCAGTGGGCCAACGTCGCTTAGCGAAGCGCGGTGGCAATGCGGGCAATTACACGGCACCCGAGACCACGGCGTGTCCGGTGTGGCTCTTGCGCTCGGTGGCATCTGCATTTGAATCCGCACCCGATCCACTCGCCAGAGAAGAGGCGCTGATGCGTGTTTACTGGACGGCGGCAGATGAACTCGCGGGCTTTGACCCGATGAGTAAAGGACAGATTTTCGCCTATGCTGTGCGCTTGCGCTTAGCATTGAACAAGGCCGCGCGCGATGCGACGGTCGGTGCTGAACGATTGGAAGCGGCATTGCCCGCGCAGACGCTTTAACGTCGTTGGCGAAGTCGGAAACAATTTAAACAGTAAGGTTTCTCAATGGAAAAAACAACAGGCAAAGTGACAGGCGTCAACGGCAACATGATTACGGTGGCTTTCACCGGTGCCGTGGCGCAGAACGAAGTCGGATATGCGTGCATTCCCGACGGCGACCGCACGTTGCGGCTGATGAGTGAAATCGTCCGTATTCGTGATGGTGTGGCAGACCTTCAGGTCTTCGAAGACACGCGCGACTTAAAGGTGGGCGATGTGCTGGACTTCACCGGTGACATGCTTGCCGCAGAATTGGGCCCCGGTTTGCTCGGTCGCGTGTATGATGGCTTGCTGAATCCGCTTCCTGAATTGGCAGAACAGTGCGGCTTCTTCTTGCAGCGCGGCACCTACTTGCCTTCGCTTGACCGTGTGGCCAAGTGGGAATTTACCCCGAAGGCTGCTGTGGGCGATCGTTTGACCGCAGGTGAGACGGTTGGTACTGTGCCAGAAGGCGTCTATACGCATCGCATTATGATTCCCTTTGCCTGGCGTGGCGTGTACACGGTGAAGCAGGTGATGCCCGCAGGCTCTTACACGGTGGAAGATACGGTCGCCATCGTGACGGATGCTCAGGGGAATGAACGCGAAGTGAAGTTGATGCAGAAGTGGCCGGTGAAGCTGCCGATTAACTGCTATGCAGAACGTCTGCGTCCGACCGAAACGCTCTCCACGGGTATCCGTTCTGTGGACACCTTCTTCCCTGTCGCAGTGGGTGGTACGTACTGCGTGCCAGGTCCCTTCGGTGCAGGTAAGACGGTGATTCAGCACCAGACCTCTCAGTATGCGGACGTGGATATCGTGATTGTGGCAGCTTGCGGTGAACGCGCAGGTGAAGTGGTGGAAACGTTGCGTGAATTCCCTGAGTTGACCGACCCCAAGACGGGCCGCACGCTCATGGACCGTACGGTGATTATTTGTAACACCTCGTCGATGCCTGTGGCCGCTCGTGAAGCTTCGGTGTACACGGCGGTGACCTTGGCTGGCTACTATCGCCAGATGGGCCTAAATGTGCTCTTGCTCGCAGACTCCACATCGCGTTGGGCACAGGCACTCCGTGAAATGTCGGGCCGCTTGGAAGAAATTCCTGGTGACGAAGCCTTCCCTGCTTACCTTGAATCGGTGATCGCAGGCTTCTACGAACGCGCTGGTCGCGTCCGCCTGAAGGATGGTTCGATTGGTTCGGTCACCATCGGTGGCACGGTCTCCCCTGCAGGTGGTAACTTCGACGAACCTGTGACGCAGGCTACGTTGAAGGTGGTGGGTGCATTCCACGGTCTCTCCCGAGCACGTTCCGATGCGCGCCGCTTCCCTGCAATTGACCCCTTGGACTCTTGGAGCAAGTACCGCTCGGTTATCGAGCAGAATCGTGTGGAAAATCTCCGCACCATCTTGCGTAAGGGTGCAGATGTCGAACAGATGATGAAGGTGGTCGGTGAAGAAGGTACCGCCATGGAAGACTTCGTCATGTTCCTCAAGAAGGAATTGATTGATGCGGTGTATTTGCAGCAGAACGCCTTCAATGACGTGGATGCAAGCAGCTCGGTCGATCGTCAGAAGGCATCGTTTGATGTGCTCGAGACAGTGGTGAACGAAACCTATGCTTACACAGACAAGGGTGAAGCGCGTCATGCCTTCCTCCAGCTGCAGCAGGCATTCATCGACTGGAACAACACCCCCATGGGCGGCGCCGATTATGACACCCGTCGCGCCGCAGTGCTCAAGCTCGTAACGGAGGCTCCTCATGCATAAGCTCTACCATCAGATTGACAACATTTCCGGTTCTGTTGTGACCTTGCGCGCCGATGGTGTGCGCAATAAAGAGCTTGCGGAAATTGATTCTCGCACGGGTACCTCGCTCGCACAGGTAATTAAGCTCGCCGGCGATGAAGTGACGCTTCAGGTCTTTGCTGGTGCACGTGGTATTGCGACCGATGCTCAGGTGCGCTTCTTGGGGCACCCGATGCAGGTGCCCTTCGGCGATGAATTGCTCGGCCGCGTCTTCACGGGTTCTGCTAAGCCGCGTGACAATGGTCCTGAATTGACCATGAATGCCACCGACATCGGCACCCCCTCTGTGAACCCCGCTAAGCGTATTATCCCGCGTAACATGGTCCGCACGGGCATCCCGATGATTGACGTGTTCAATACGCTCGTCGAAAGTCAGAAGCTCCCCATCTTCGCTCGCGCAGGTGAACCCTACAATGACTTGCTCGCACGTATCGCTCTGCAGGCAGAAGTCGATATCATCATCCTCGGTGGTATGGGGCTGAAGCACGATGACTACCTCGCTTTCCGTGATACGCTTGATGCTTCTGGTGCACTTTCCCGTACGGTGATGTTCGTGCACACCGCTGCAGACCCCGTGGTGGAATGTATGCTCGTGCCGGACGTTTCGCTCGCCGTGGCAGAACAGTTCGCCCTCAAGGGTAAGCGCGTGCTCGTGCTGTTGACGGATATGACCTCCTTCGCCGATGCGATGAAGGAAATTGCCATCACGATGGAACAGATCCCCTCCAACCGTGGTTATCCTGGTGACCTCTATTCGCAGTTGGCCGCACGTTATGAAAAGGCGGTTGACTTCGAAGGCGCAGGCTCCATCACCATTCTTGCAGTGACGACCATGCCTGGCGATGACGTGACACACCCTGTGCCGGACAACACCGGTTACATCACCGAAGGTCAGTTCTATCTCCGCAATGGCCGCATCGAACCCTTCGGTTCGCTCTCGCGTCTGAAGCAGCAGGTGAATAAGGACACCCGTGAAGATCATCGCACCATCATGGATGCTATGATTAAGCTCTACGCTCAGTACAAGGACGCCGCAGAAAAGCAGTCCATGGGCTTCCGTATGAGTGAATGGGACCGTAAGCTTTTGCGTTATGGTGCACTCTTCGAAGAGAAGATGATGGACCTCTCCGTGAATATCCCGTTGGAACAGGCACTTGACCTCGGATGGCAAATCCTCGCCACGTGCTTTGAACCGATGGAAACGGGCATTCCCTCCAAGATGGCAGATCGTTTCTGGCCGAAAGCCTAAGTGAAGCCGCACAGCTGATGCGAGGTCGCAATGGCTAAAATCAAGCATACAAAGACAGAACTAAAGGCGCAAACCGATGCATTAAAGCGGTTTCAGCGTTTTCTGCCGATGCTTCAGTTAAAGAAACAGCAGCTACAAGCGGAAATTGCTGGTATCTCTGCGAAGCTTGCAGAGGTGCAGAAACGCGAAGCTGCTGCCCGGAAACGCCTTGAAGCATGGGTGGCTCTCTATTCCGACACCGCAGTTCAACCCGATGCATTGGTTACCTTCAATGGAGTGCGCACGGCACAGGGCAATATTGCCGGTGTCGCCATTCCCGTGTATGAAGGGATCAATGCCGAACCGGTGCCCTTGGATCCCTATCGTACGCCGGCTTGGACCGATGATGCACAGGATATGCTCGCTGAATTGATGGCGCTGCGTGCTGAGGGCGATGTGCTCTCGCGTCAGCGTGAATTGATTCGCGAAGAACTGCACACGACAGGGCAGCGCGTCAATCTCTTCGAAAAGGTGAAAATCCCGGAGTGTAAGGAAAACATCCGCGTGATTCGCATCTTTATCGGCGATGAACAGACCGCCGCAGTGGTTCGCGGTAAGATTGCCAAGGGTCGTACGCCCGTCAAGAAAGAGGAGGCGGACGAATGATTGTTCCGATGAAACAACTGACCTTGGTCTGCACTGCCGCGGCACGTGAAAAGGCGCTGACGGTTCTGCGTGAACTGGGCTGCGTTCATGTGAAGCTCGAGGTCCGCGATGGCGAGGTAATTCGCCGTTCTGCCGCTGCGGTCACCGCCGCAGAACAGGCCCTCCGCGTGCTGGATGTCGCAGAAAAGAATGGCGCCTTTGCCTTCCGTCCGGATGCAAATTCCAAGGTCTCGACCTATTCCTTCGTAGAATTGGAAGCCGCCGCGGCGCAGATGCCTGCCCCTAAGGATACGGCAAGCGTGAATACGATTGCAGAGATCGTGACGCGCTTGCGTGATGAGGCAATGGCGAATGCGCTTCTTTTGCGTCGTTATGAGGTCTTTGGCGAGGTCAATCCCGAGACGATTACCGCACTTGCAGGCGCTGGCATCACTGCCACCTTGTTCAAGGCGCCTATCGCTGCGGAATTGCCCACTGAGGGCGTCTTCACCTTCACGGTGGATGCAGGCTTCATTTATGGCGTCTGGATGCGTCCAGAAGGTTTGCCTGAAGACTTTGAAACCATCCCCGTGCCAGAACTCTCCACCGCAGAAATGCGCCGTCGAATTGCCACCGCTGAAGCGCAGGCAAATCAATTGGTGCGTGCGTTGGCAGATGCGGCAGCAGACTTGCGTAAGCCGCTGACGGCGGCTCTGCGCGCGTGTCAGGATGACAAAACCGCCACAGAAGTCGCAGCTAATCTGCGTGACGCTGGTGAACTGGCATGGCTCCAAGGCTATTTGCCCGATCGCAATGTCTTAGAAGTGCTCGCGAAAGCGGACGCGGAAGGGTGGGGCGTCGTCTTTAATGACGTAGATCCCAATGACGCGAATGTGCCCGTGTTGCTCGAGCCTCCGCGTGGATTCCGTGCGATTACCACCCTCTTCAAGGGGCTTGGCATTCTGCCGGGTTACTCCGAAGGTGACTGCTCGGTGCCGTTCTATCTCTTCTTCTCCCTCTTCTTCGCCATGCTTGTGGGCGACGCTGGTTACGGCACTGTGATGCTTGCAGGCGTGCTTGCGGCGGGATGGAAGCTGAGAAAGAATGAAGCGGCACGTCCGCTGCTCCTGATTCTCACCGTCTTCTGCCTCTCCACCATCGTTTGGGGCGTGCTCTCTGGAACGTATTTTGGCATTGCTAAGGATGCATTGCCGACGTGCTTGAGCGCGATTCCGACCGTCGCGTGGTTGGGAGTGGATAGCAATATCATGTTCCTCTGCTTCCTCATTGGTGCTTGCCATATCTCCTTGGCACGCATTTGGAATGCCATCCTGCTCGCGCCGAACATTAAAATGCTCGGTGAAATCGGCTGGCTTGGCATTACCTGGAGTATGTTCATGATTGTCTGCGGTATTGTGGTCAATTGGTTCAACCAGCCCGCCTGGGCGTGGTGGTTGCTTGGCGGCAGTACTGTGGTCATCCTCATCCCATTGGTGGCCGACATCAAGAATGAAGGCATCAGCATTGGTATGCTCCCGCTCAATATCATCAGTGCGATGGGCGACATCATCAGTTATGTTCGTCTCTTCGCCGTGGGACTTGCCTCCGTTAAGGTCGCTGAAAACTTCAATGAGATGGCCCTCTCGCTTGATTTACCCCTGGCGCTTCGCATTGTCGCAGTCTGCGCCATCCTCCTTGTGGGGCATGGCCTGAACCTTGCAATGGGCGCACTCTCCATCCTTGTTCATGCCGTGCGTTTGAATACCTTGGAATTCTCCAATGCGAAAGGTATTACTTGGTCTGGACAAGCTTACAACCCTTTTAAACAACCTCAACAGTAAAGGAAACATTACACTATGGATACCGCACTTACCGTCGCAGGCGCCGTTGCCTGTCTCGCCCTCTCCGGCCTTGGTTCTGCTATTGGCACGGGCTTCGCCGCCGCTGGCGCAGTTGGCGCATGGAAGAAATGCTACGCACAGAACCGCCCCGCGCCGTTCTTGTTGCTTGCCTATGTCGGTGCACCGATCACCCAGACGCTCTACGGGATGATTTTGATGTTCGTCATGAACGCCACGAAGGTGATCCCCGGTGGCGGCGTTGGCATGCTCATCCTCGGCATCTTCGCTGGTCTTGGTATCGGCATGTCCGCTATCTTCCAGGGCCGTGCAGGTGGTTGCGCCGCTGATGCTCAGGGCGAAACCGGCCAGGGCTTCACCAACAACCTCGCCGCACTCGGCATCGTTGAAACCACGGCAATCTTCGTCATGGTCTTCACCTTGATCGCCGTGGGTGCACTCAAGGCTGCTGCCTAATCGGTTCGAATTGTTTTCAAACAGAGAGGCGCGTCCCTTTGGGCGCGCCTTTTTTGTGTTAAATTGCAGACGCAGAGGAGGAGAGGTGCGCGTCATGCAAGGTGAGAAATGGTTGCGCTATCTTTGCTTTTGCTATAATTTAGGTCGCGGGTGAGGTGTTATGTGCGGCTCATCCGCCTCGATAAGGGTGTTTGAATTGATGAGGTGCCTATGAAGATTCGGATGGTGGCATGGTGTTGTTTATGGGTCTGCCTTGGGGTGGGTTGTGTTTCGCGCGGTCCAAGCATCGCAAGTGACGAGCCCTCTGCGCCTGTAGAGATGGAACTTCTGCTTGTGGGGACCCCCACGCTTAAACAACTCAATGATCGTGCCGTCATATCGTTTACCGTGCGTTGTCGGCCATCGGTGGATCTGTTATTTCCTGAAGACGATTACTATTCCGCCTCCTTCTTACACAAAAAAGGTGGACGCCTCGTGGAGACTGTAGAACCTGGCACCCTTGAGGCGATTACAAATCGAAATAGTTGGCACTTTGTCCCCACCTTTGCAAGGGGAGGTCATGAAATGCTTTTTGAGTTTGAGATTGACTCCTTCAGTGTCCTTTCATTTGAAGAGATGGAAGGCTTAATCATTGGAATCCCAGTCATTCCGTTTGAAAAACTAAAAACAATCGCCTCCGTCAATAAGATTCACAACGGCGAACACGTCGTTTATTTTGAATTAATAAAGGGTGGACAATTCGTTACTAAACTAACCCCTCTCACGTGGGAGCGTTGTAGTAAGGAAAGCGCCTACTATGCGGATTTCCCCTATGTATTTGAAGACTTAAACTGCGCAGCCCGCTTTTAAGCCCAAATTTGCGTCTTTTCTGCTCGCAAGGTGTAGAAAATAGACACCCTGTGTTCGCTTTTTGCCCCAGCCCTTAGTTCCCAAATCGCCCAAGCGGTTGGCAATGCCTCGGTTGGTTGGCGGGGGTGTAGGGAACAGTGGCGTATCCATCCTCAAAAGCTTAAATTAATGATGACACTTCTCCTTTACGCTCCAAATTCTCACCAAACGCTCACCTTGGAAGGGGGGGGGACGATTGTTAGAATCTTGGAAACTCTTTTAAGATTGACGGCGTAAACTCATTGTAGTATCTTACGCATTAGTTCGGAGCCCTTGAAAACTCCATGTGCAATCTCGGCCTTAGATGCCGTTATGTCGGGAGGCGAAGCAAGGGTCTCGTTCTTTATGTCTTCTTCCGTCTCGCTAGTTCACTTACTTTTTCAATCAACAAAAATAAAGAATTTTGAAAATAATGCTTGCATTGGTGTGAGGGATTATGATATCTTACTGCCATTCCTTTTCGGGGGTATAGCTCAGTTGGTAGAGCGTTTGAATGGCATTCAAAAGGTCAGGGGTTCGACTCCCCTTACCTCCACCATAAAAAAGGATTAATGCAGGCGATGGCTTATCGCCTCCAAACCCCAAAAGTTAATGAATTTTTATTAAGATTCTTGAAGATCACACTGCGATGCGGTGTGTTTTTTGTTTTTATTCGGCTTAGCCGCATTTTGGGGCATTTATTTCTCTGATGTAGGTGTGCTAAGTTTTCTGTGAGTGATTAAACGTTTGCTTAAACGTTTTTATTTTAGGTGTTGATTATGTACGAGATGGATTTCTTTCCTGAGACGCAGATGTTGTTGGATGTGGCTATGGCTCGCGTGGGTGAGGCTGAATTAGTGGAGGCTTTAGAGGAGGATGCGTCTCCTTTTTTGACGGCATCGTTGTCGGAGTCGGTAGAATTACTCTATGAGACCGTACGTACGGAGGAGGGGCTTGGGATTCGTCGCTTTGAGGTGTTGGTGCGCCCGTGGCGAAATTTAAAGCTGAGGGATGTTTTTTGCGTGTCGCCTTTTTATCGTGTAGCGAATGACGAACCGATTTGGCATTCAGAGGTGCTGTTTGATTCTGAGTGTGAGTGTGGTCTGCCTTTTGTGGTGGCAAATGCGTGGCGGGATCGTGCGCTTTTTGACCATTATCAGTCAGGTGGGCTCGCTCATTTGACGATTACGGGGCTTGGTGTTTATTTGGAGTGTCGCAATGAGCACTGTATTTTGTCGGGTGCAGCGTGTCAGCAGGGGGAAGGATTGCCCAATCGATTTGATTTATCACACGTGCGTGCGTTGTCGGGGTGTGATTTGGAGGATGCGCCTGCGATGGCGGAGTTCTATTCGGTCGTGGAGGATGTGAATTTTGAGTGTGTAGAGGGTGAGCTTTGTTGGAAGTTAATGGTGTGGAGTGCGCCACCGAATCTGCCGAACGGTTTTTCGTGGCAATTATTGGTGCCTGAACATTGTATTAAGGATCATTACATCCCACGCGTGGGAGATGCGATTGCGGGTAAGGCGGCACTGTTTGGTTGGTTTTCGTCTTCACTTCCAGAGAAACCGTTTGCGTGGGCAACGATTCATTATCCCGAGGAAGTGTTCTTTGCAGAGGAAGCTGCTGAAGCGGGTGAAGGCGAAACAGAACCCACGCCTACAGAAGAAGCAGTGGAGGAGATGGCATCTGTAGATCGGATGCTCTTGCCACGCGGCCTTGAACATTATCCTAAAGTGGAGGATTTTGGCGGCGGTTTGGAAGCAAGCATGGCAGAGGTTTATCCTACCTTTGTGACTTACGCAGATTATTTACGGTATAAGCCTGATGATTTGGAGGCATTACCACCTTTAACGCAAGAGGAGTTGATTGCGATTTTAGAACAGATTCCAGAGGTGAGCCAACATCTGTTGTATTCGTTTGAGATTTTGGCTGATCAACTGAATGTGTTACATGTCGCTCACGCGCCGAGTACAGGCGAACGTCATTTGTGGTGTGCATGCCCTTCGCCGCGTCAGTTATCAGAACTCTACACGTCGTTATTAGTGGCGGTGGATGCAACAGGCAAGGTGCTTCGTTATACGTTATTGTCGGGATATCAATCTCTTCCAGAGGAGCGGTTTTCATTCGTTTACGAGAATGGACGATTTGAGTCGGTAAAGGAATTAGAGGAATATCTCTCACGCTGTCAGGAGGAAGACTTTTTTATTGTTGTGCCATTGGCATACTCGGAGTTTTTCCAAGGGATTCAAACGGAAGATGGTCTTTGGCAGGTGGAATGGCAGATACACAATGTGAAATGGCAATTCAGGACAGTGAAATCTGTGCCATTAGCGCGCGCATTGGAAATGTTACACACCTATTTGGCGCAGGGCGTTGTAGCCTTACAGACGATGGAAAGATGGGAAAAAGTATCATTTGAATAAATAAAAGGTGTAAAGATGTACAATTTATGGGATAAATTAAAACACGAAGGGTTAGCCTTTATTCAAGCGCATCAAGCAGAACTCTCAGCGCTGGACTGTGTAGAACTGCTCCTTGTAGATGCGTGCCATGCGGAATGGATGCCATTTGAACGGCTAACCCCAGAAGCGTGGTTGTGCCTCATAAAGAGTTGCGACCAAAATGAAAAGACGCGAACCGCCTTTTCTCAATGCTTTGCCCCCAAATTGCCATGGGAAATAATTAGTAAGAAAATGCGGCGGTTGATTCAAAGGGAATTCCCGTCGATAGAGATTCCAAAGACGCCTGCCCGCGCGCAAATTCAAGATGCGCATCAAATCATTTATGAGTCTCCATTTGATCGGACAATCTTCTCGATTGTGCCACCAGGAAAAGAGAAGCCATTGGCGGGATGTTTGAAGATTTATGGCGTCGTGGGGTCTTTACGTGGGACCTATTCGGGTGATTATTTGACCTGTGGATGCGGCGAACCTGGGTGTAGCGGTTTTTGGGAAACGAAGGTGCACCATTCACCACAAATGATTCGCCTTAGTTTAACCCAATACGAAGAAGAATATGACCTCTTCTTTGACCGAGAAACCTATGAACGTGGCGCAGTTCAACTCTTAGAACGTCTTGTCCTTGCCCGATGGAATGGCAGTGAAGCATACAATGATAGTTACAAAAACAACGCTGCTTTTATGGAAGATGTCATTCGCCTTTTTGAAGAGCAACCGCATTTGCTGGCCTATTGGAAAGGCGAACATCCAATCTTTCCCTCGTTAGATTCGTATGTTGATTGAAAAACTAATTTGAACAAAAGAATAAAACTGGCGCAGAGTGCTAAAGATAAATGCTAAAATGAAGGAAGTTTTTGAACACAGTTCAAGCATGACTGCTCCAATGTGTTCAAGGATTGGCTTTTAGAAGTTTTCCAAGGAGGTTTATATGGATACAAAGACACGCGCACAAATTGCTGCTGCTGCAAGGTGGGGCAATCGCACCACAAAAAACAAAGATGTGATTTACGTCACGGAAAAACTTGCAAAGGGCCTCAAGGCTGGCGCAAAAGAACGTAAACAAGCAATCGGTGACCTTTTAGAGGAAATGCTTGAGTCTGCGAATAAGTTGGCCGATATGGCAGAAAAACTCGGCCCTGAAGATGCGGTCACCGCTGAAATGTTGAGAGAAACAAAACGCAATGCCGAAAAATTTAAAGCCATTGCGTCCACTTGCTTCACAGAATAAAACAACGCCTTCTGCACTTAAAAAGCGATCGAGGTATCGGTCGCTTTTCATGTATCCACTAAAAGTGCTACAATCTTTACTACGACGTCAACCGCTTTTTAGAGTTGGCCTTCTGACCGCATTGGTTTACCATAAAAAGGAAAAACGGAAGAGAGGCGAGCGTTGGCTCGTCTTTTTTTGTTTTAGGAGTGGTATGAAATTACTTCTTTTAATTGCATTGGCTGGGGCGATTGGCACCTTGACGCGCTATGGGTGCGTACGATGGTTGAGCCCGATGTCGGCGAATTTCCCGTGGGGGACGCTCATGGTCAATGTCGTGGGGGCATTGATTGCTGGATTTTGTTTTGTCCTTTGCCGCGCAAAGTTTCAATCGTGCGACTATCTCCCGGTGCTCTTTATTGGATTTTTGGGCGCGTTTACCACGTTTAGTAGCTTTGCTTTGGAGAGTGTGCGGTTGCTTGAAGCGGCGCAGTATGGTAAATGTGCATTGAATGTGTTGTTGCAAAATGTCACGGGACTCTTAGCAGCAGGGGCAGGGATGGGTTTAGCGAAACTCCTTTTTCGTTAAGCCGTGAGACGTTTGAGTGGATTAAAGATCGGAGGCGCGTATGCTACAGGCTTTGAAGCAACATCTCTCGTTGTGGAGTCTCTTTGAACGGATTTGGGTGGGATGTTTCATTTCGATCGCTATCTTTATTTCGTTTTGGTCGGGCTATGATCTCTTAGGCTTTGCGGCCTTTTTGAGTGGCGTTCTCTGTGTGGTATTGATTGCGAAGGGATTGCTTATCTCCTTTTGGGTGGGTTATGTCAACATCCTTCTCTATGCTTGGAGTGCGTGGCTTAATGGGCTTTATGGCGAAGTGGGGCTCAATCTTCTCTTCTTCCTTCCCGTGAATGTGGTGGGGCACTGCCTCTGGTATCGGAATATTCAGGCGAATGGGCAACTCGAAATTCGTCGCATGAGCCGATGGGCGGTGTTGCTTAGTGCCATTTTGTGTGCGGCGGGAACGTTTCTCTTAGGTCGGCTATTGGCCTTGATTGCGGGGCAACACACGCCGTACTTGGATGCTCTCACAAACGTCTTTTCAGTGGTTGCCTTCTCTTTACAGATGTTGCGCTATCGTGAACAGTGGCTGGTGTGGTTGGTCTTAGATGTTGTTTCAGTGGTGATGTGGAGCTTGCGTTGGTACCACGGGAGTCCGCAGGGCGCGATGATGGTTCTCATGTGGGGTGCGTATCTCGGCAATGGCATCTACGGATGGATCAGCTGGAATAAGCGCGTAAAAGACGCTCATGCAGCGCGCTGAGGCACGCTTTAAAAAGTACACTCCTTGAGTCTTGTGGCATTTTCTCTACCCGCGCGAAGGAGGTTAATACGCGTGGGTTTCAATGAGCGGTAGGAAAAATCTGCTAATTGATGAAAAAAGTGCTTGACGGGTGAAAAGGGGCCTTGCTATAATGTGCGACGTTTTCTGCTTGGCGGGTTAGCTCAGTTGGTAGAGCAGCGGAATCATAATCCGCGTGTCGGGGGATCGTGACCCTCACCCGCCACCAATTTTTTTAGAAAACGGTTTCCACGTTCCGAAGTGGCGCAGTGGTAGCGCAGGTGACTGTTAATCACTTGGTCGCAGGTTCGAATCCTGCCTTCGGAGCCAATTTTCAGACAATTTACTTTGTTCCGAAGTGGCGCAGTGGTAGCGCAGGTGACTGTTAATCACTTGGTCGCAGGTTCGAATCCTGCCTTCGGAGCCAGTTTTACGCTTGAGCAATCGCTCAAGCGTTTTTTGTTTTAGGGAAGTGGGTTATTATCGCGCGCAAAGAGATTAGGGCGCGAGGATGAAGTTTTGGGGCGGTTCGTCGGGGTAGTGGCCGGCGTAGGGATTGACCCAGAGGGTGATGACACCGTGCGGGGTGTGGAGTTCGTAACGATCTAAGATGGTGCCAGGGGTGCGCTCCATGCCTAACCATGCGCGGAAGCGATCAAGACGGGTTTGATGCCCGCAGGGCTCGGGATCAATCGGCGCGGGGATGTGTTCGGCGCCAACGCGGCGCCACTGCGGCGTAGAGCCGTCAAGATTACGCAAGCGATCGATGTACTCTACCGAAGTCAGCACAGAGGGCATCGGGAGAGGATGCTCACGTGTGTAGCCCCAAGCAATTTTTGGGGGAGGGGGTGGTACAATCGTGCGACACCCCACGAAAAGGAGCAAGGGAAGGAGAAGCGCGAGGAGCTGACGGCGCATGGTTAGTGGATGAGATTGTGTTGTTTCCAGTCGCCTCTAAAGAAGCGCCAAGCGAAGGTGCCCGCTGCAACAAAGACGTAGCCCGGCATCGTCCACCAGAGCGTGACGATGTTGCAGCCTAAGGAGTAGCAGATGAAGACGGCGGGCAACCACAAGACACAAGAGATGATTCCGATAATCCACATCACAAAGCGAGTGTCGCCCGCGCCCTTGAGAGCGCCTCCTAAGATGATATTGAAGGCGTCTCCTGCGGCCCACGCGAGGAAGATGACGGTGAGCATTTTGCCTACGTGAAGGTAGTCTGCATAGGCGAAGGGAGAGTTGCTCGCATAGAAGAAGCGCAACATCTCTTCGTGGAAGGCACCAATAATGGCAACCATCAGGAAGACATAGCCTAAGCCAATGGTTACGCAACGTCGCCCTGCGCGCGTGGCCCCTGCGAAATCTTTCGCGCCGATGCGTTGGCCCACCAATACAGAGGCGGCCATGGCGATGCCCATGAGCGGGGCGAAGATGAGGTGGTTGATGGAGAGGACAATATTGCTCACCGCAAAGCTCAGTGCGTCGAGTTTTCCAGTGAGAAAGACGAAGACGGTAAAGGTGGAAATATCCAACAGGACATGGCTCCCACTCGGCACGCCATAACGGATAATGCGCAGCATCATAGGAAGCTTCATCGCGAAGGCCACTTTTCGGCGGTACGAGGTGGAAAAGTGTTTCTCACGCAACATCGCGATGCCGAGGATCGCGGTAATTACGATTTGGCCCAATGCCGTGGCAATACCTGCGCCGACGATGCCCAGTTCTGGAATGGGCCCCCATCCCCAAATGAAGAGCGGGTCCAGGGCGACATTTACAGTATTGCCAATGATATTGGCCAGCATCACGAGGCGCGTATAGCCGCGGCCCGTAAAGAAGCCAGAGAAGGCAGCGCCAAAGGGAATGAAGAAGCTGCCGAGCGTCAGGGTGAGATAGTAGCTCCGTTCGGCGACAATCACTTCGGGTGCGTGCCCTACAACGTCAAAGAGCCAGTAGCCGAGGGGAATGGAGAGCAGGAGCAGGGGAATGCAGAGAATGGCCAACCACAATCCCTGTGCGGTGGCGCGCGCACAAGCGGCGCGTGAGCCCGCGCCAGAGAATTGCGCCACGAAGGTGCCTGAATAGAGCACGATGTTCTGCAAGAAGGCGAGCACCATAAAGGACATCAGCCCCGCGGGCAAGGCGGCTTGGATATTGATGGCGCTATGACGTGAGAGGAAGATGCGGTCGGCAAACATCATGAGCGCATTACCCGTCATCGCCAAGACTAACGGCCATGCGACGGAGAGACACTCACGATAGGTGGCAGTCTTCTCAGAAGGTGCAGAGAGGGTGGTCATCGTACGTTTCGAAAAGAGGTGAAAGGGTGGATCGCACTGTAGCGTGCGCCCACATTAGAGATCAAGCACGCGGGGGAAATCCGGGAAGGATTCATTGAGCATTTCAAAATGTTCAATTGCCACCGGAGCCTCAGCGCGAAGTGCGGCGAGTGCCATGCTCATCGCAATGCGGTGATCGCCCTGCGCATGAACGGTTACGCCGCCAGGAATTTTCCCAGTGCCCTGGATTCGGAAGCCATCGGGATACTCTTCAATTTCCACGCCGAGCGCTTGAAGATTGGCGGCCATGATGGCGATACGGTCCGACTCCTTCGTGCGGAGCTCTGCGGCATCACGGACGATGGTCTCGCCCGTGGCATACGCTGCGGCAATCATAAAGGCGGGGAATTCGTCAATCATACGCACGACGAGATCGCCTTGGATGGTGATGCCAGTGAGCGACTTTGCGGCGCGAATGCGAATGTCGGCCACGGGTTCGCCCGCCATTTCAGTCTCATTCTCAAAGGTAATCTCTGCGCCCATCGCGCGAAGCGCATCTACAATGCCAGTGCGCGTGGGATTGATGCCAACCTTTTCTAAGACGAAATCACTTCCAGGCAAAAGGGTCGCCGCGACCATGAGGAAGGCGGCGCTGGAGATGTCGCCGGCGAGTTCGGTATCAAGCGGCTTGAGCGGTTCGCTTTGGGGGAGCACCACGGCGCCGTAACCCTCAGAGAAATTACGAACACGTGCGCCCATCGCCGCAAGCATACGTTCGGTATGGTCGCGTGAAGGGCCAGGCTCTAAAATCGCACTAGGGGCGTTTCCCGAGAGCGCGGCGAGGAGTAAGCAACTCTTTACCTGGGCCGAGGCCACCGGCAGTACATAGTTGATGGAGCCCATCTTCGCAGGCTTAAAGGTGAGCGGCGCGCGATTGTCGGCCGACTCCACCTCTGCGCCAAGGATGCGCAGGGGTTCAATGATACGCGCCATCGGGCGCTTGCGGAGACCTTTAGAGCCATCCAATGTGCATTCAATGCCCGCGGCCGCGACTGCACCTGCGAGCAAACGGAAGGTGGTCGCGGAGTTGCCGCAGTCCAAGGGCGCATCGGGCGTCTTAAAGCCCTTGAGGCCGACGCCCTTAACCTTGAGCACGTGCGACTCCTCATCTAATGTCCATTCCACCCCCAATGCGCGTAAGCAACGCAACATCGCCCGCGTCACGCCGCCGATTAAGAAGCGTCGAATCGTGCTTTCACCCTCTGCTAACGAGGCAAAGAGGAGTGCACGGTGGGAGAGGGACTTGTCGCCTTCGGGGCGATAAGTGCCAGTTAATGGACAAGAACGCGGGGAAATAGTCTGTGTCATGGGAGCGGACTCCGGTGGGAGGCGGTGGAGAAAGGACCGTTAGGCCTCTGTATCGGCCGGTAAATCATCGCGCGTGAAGCCGTGTTTGGTGAGCGCTTCATCAATCGTCTTAAAGTGACACTTCGCGACCTGAGGCAACACCTCGGGGCCTTTCGTCTTCAAAAGGGTCGACAATGTTTCGGGGATCTTCGGGCCAGCGCCCTTGGGAAGTTCCACCCCGACGGCTTCGGAGAGCTTTTTCATCTCCTTGATGAAGACGTCGCGTGCAAGCACGGAGGCGGCCGCCACGGCAATGTCGCGTTCGGCCTTGTGCATTTGCTCGATAATCAACTTCTTCCCGCGCGGCATGAGCGCACGATTAATCGTTGCTTCCGTCTTGGCAAATTGGTCAATGACGGCACGTGGACAGTCGGGACGCTGCTCGGCCAAGGTCTCAATGGCACGAGCATGGCACCACGCCAAGAGACGATTGAGATTGGCAATCTTGTTGTAAACGCGATTATACGTCTGTGGACGGAGCAGGACAAAGGCGCAATTATTGCGACCGAGGATTTTGCGTGTCTCTGCGGCGAGTACGGTAATCTTGCTATCCGCGATGGTCTTTGAGTCGCGAATGCCCAGGTCTGCGAGCTTTTTGCCCGTGGTTTCGTCAATGAAAGCGGCGACAGTAATGAGCGGGCCAAAGATGTCGCCCTTGCCACTTTCGTCCGACCCCATGTGCGGCGCGAACATCTTGGGGTCAAGCACCTCTTCATAACCCACCGTTGCCGCGCCGAGAACGAGCGGTTCCAACGTAAAGAGCACGAAGTCCTGCGCCTCTTTCCCCTGTACGACGAGTTTGCCAGAGGTGTAAAGATTGATGGTTAAGTGTTTGCCCTTCAGGGCGAGGGAGGTGTAAGGCACTTGAACGCGTTGGAGCGAGTTCATGCCTTCGGTGACCATCTCAAGGGTCGCCGCCTGCTCAGCGGTGAGGGTGTAGGTGAAGAGATTTTTCGGTTCCATACCCGTGATCAACGGCCAAGGTGCGCGGTATAGTAGTCATTGATGACCGCTTCGCATCCGAACGTTGCGGCAATGAGTGCGGTACGAATCCACATGCCGTTACGCATCTGACGCCAATACTTTGCGCGCGGGTCGGTATCGACATCGGTGGAAATTTCATCGCGACGCGGTAAGGGGTGCAAGATGGCCGCGCCAGGCTTCATGGTGGCGACCTGTTCTGCGCCGAGCTTGAAGGCAGAGGTGTCAATCTTCGCCGATTCGCCGTTTGCCTTGTCCCATTCATCCTGAATGCGCGTCATGTAAACGGCATCTGCTTCGGGCAGCCAACGTGCCAAATCGTCGGAGAGTTCATACTTCACATTATGCGCATCAAGAATCTTCAAGATGTCGGGCTTAATCTGCAGTTCCTTCGGGGCCACGAAGACTTGACGCACATTTTCAAAACGCGTCAAGAGGAAGGCGAGCGAACGCACCGTGCGCCCACGCAACAAGTCCCCCACAAAGACCACCGTCTTGCCATCAATGCCACCTTGCGTTTCAAAGGAACGGTGCAGGGTGTAAATGTCAAGTAAGGCCTGCGTGGGGTGCTGATCCTTGCCCGAGCCAGCATTGATAAGCGGGACGTTACGTTCGGAGTTGCCCAAGACCCAGGCGACGCGTTCAGCGAGTCCCTTGTCGGGCGAACGCATAATCACGAGGTCAAAGTAAGAGGAGAAGGTGCGCACAGAGTCTTCTTTGCTCTCACCCTTGAGTTCGGAGCTCGTCGCCGCGTCACGCACAGAACCCGTGCGCATGCCCAAAATCTCGCACGCAGAAAGGTGAGAGAGGAAGGTGCGGGAGCTGGGTTGCGAAAAGTAGAGCATCGCACGCTTATGCGAGAGCAGCGAACTCAAGAAGAGCGCGCCTTCGCGGGTCTTCGCAATGCGGCGAATGCGTGTGGCGAAGGCGCAGAGGCGCTCAAGGAGAGGTCGGTCAAACTGTTGGGCAAAGAGCGTGTGAAAGGGCATCCCATCCTTCTGCATGAGATAAGGAGCCTTCTCTTGTTTCGGGAGGGCTTCAAAGTCTTCCCATTTGATGGTGGTGATGTCTTTCACATTCATTGTTTGCCTCCGAGGGCGGTTTAAAAGGCGGCTTCTTCGCAGAGTGCGGAGACGTAAAGCGCCTTAATGGTGTGCATGCGGTTTTCTGCTTCGTCGAAAACCTTGGAGAAAGTGGATTCGAAGACGTCGTCAGTGACTTCGAGTGCGCCGGTCTCACGAGAGACTTCGGTGTTGTTGTCATGGAAGGCGGGCAAGCAGTGGAGGAAGATTAACTCGCCACCGAGGTTACCCGTCGCTTCGCAGAGCGGCATATTGATTTGATAGGGGCGCAACAACGCGAGGCGTTCGGTCTTCTTGTCTTCTTCGCCCATGCTCACCCAAACGTCGGTATAGAGCACATTGGCGCCCTTCACGCCCGTCACAGGGTCGGTTTCTACGCGCACTTCGCATCCATTGCGTGCGGCGATAGCGCGGGCTTCTTCCACGAGGGCTTCGCAGGGGAAGAGTTCACGCGGGGTGACATTGACGAAATTGATGCCTGCCTTGGCGCATCCCATCATGAGGGAGTTGGCCACATTGTTGCGACCGTCGCCCACATAGGCCATGGTCTTACCCTTCACGTCGCCGAATGCTTCGCGCATGGTCATCATATCGGCCAAGAACTGCGTGGGGTGGCTTTCGTCGGTGAGACCATTCCACACCGGCACGCCAGAACGTGCAGCGAGGGTTTCCACGGTGCTCTGGGCATAACCGCGGAAGAGAATACCATCAAAGAGACGGCCGAGCACGCGAGCGGAGTCGGCGACGGATTCCTTTGCGCCGAAGTGCGTAGCCTGGCCCGTCAAGAATTCCGCATGGCCGCCTTCGTCACGCACAGCGATGGCCGCGGAGTTGCGGGTGCGGGTGGAGCTCTTTTCGAAGATTAACGCGATGTTTTTGCGGCGGAGTAATTCGCCACGGATACCAGCCTTACGGCGGGCTTTCAACGCGATTGCGAGATCAACCATGTAGGCTAACTCGTCGTCAGAGAGCGAACGGATGTTCAGCAACGAGCGACCGAGGAGCGCGTGGTTCAGTTTAAACATAGGATAATCACCTTTCTAAACAATGCTATTTTAGCAAAATCTGAGTCTTGTCAACCGTAATTGACCGTTACTTTGTGAGTCTGTCATATGCCGCATTGATGGCGGCCATACGTTCGGTCGCCTCTTTGAGCATGGCTTCGGGGAGCCCTTGGGCCTGCAGACGATCGGGATGGAGTTCTTTAACCTTCTGTCGATAGGCTTTTTTGATCTCTTCGGCAGAGGCATTTTTCTTGAGCCCGAGCAACGCCAAATCTTGTTCGCGTTGCGAAGGCGAGGCGGTCCACTGTTGGCGCGAACGGTAATTGCCGCCAGAACCGCTTGCGCCACCAAGCGTGCGGAGCAATTCAACAATGATGTTGCGCGGGATGCCGAAAAGCAGGCCTGCGTAAGCCAGCATTTGACGTTCTTGTTCGCTGAGCGCCCCATCGCTACCTGCCACGCGCACCATAAACTTAAAGGTGATTAGACGTACCTCAAAGTCATAGTTGGCTTGAGCAAAAATGCTCGCATAGGCTTCAAAGCGGCGCGCCGAGTGCTTCGCTTCGGTGAAGCGTTGTTGGGCAAAGAGCCGTTCCTCGCGGGTGAGGCGCAGTTCGGCGAAGATGGTTTCGATGTGCGAGATTTCACTCTCGGTAATGCGACCATCTGCCTTGGCAATCTTCGCCAAAAGGGGCATTAAGAGTGATAAGTAGTGTTCTTTGGGAGAACGTCCACCAAAGTTGCCCCACGTGTCATCCGGCGCTTCGGGACGCTGCTGCTTGAAGAAGAGCGGCGCAATGAGGTGATTCCACACAAAGGGAATCACTAAAAAGAAGAGGATAAATTGTCCGAGGCAACCCATTTAGTTATTCTCCAATGCCGCCTCAAAGCGTTGCTTGACGTCAAACGCATCCATCTGCGCGAAGAGTTCGTCCAGGTCGCCTTCCATGACGCGATCAAGCGAGTAAAGGGTGAGGTTAATGCGGTGGTCGGTGAGACGATTTTGTGGGAAGTTGTAGGTGCGAATGCGTTGCGAACGGTCTCCGCTGCCACGCAGGGTAAGACGCGTGGCGCCCACCTTTGCCGCCTCTTCCTGACGGCGTGCGTCCAAAATACGCGATTTGAGGACGGCTAATGCCTTTTCCTTATTGCGGTGTTGGCTGCGTTCATCCTGGCACTGTGCCACGAGTCCCGTGGGCAAGTGGGTGATGCGAATGGCAGAGTAGGTGGTGTTCACGCCTTGGCCGCCATGGCCGCCTGCGCAGAAAATATCCACGCGCAGTTCGCTTTCAGGGATCACCAAGTCGTCTTCTTCGTCTGCTTCAGGTAGGACAATCACGGTTGCTGCGCTCGTATGGATGCGCCCTTGCGCTTCGGTGACGGGAACGCGCTGCACGCGATGTCCGCCACTTTCAAAGCGGAAACGCCCATACGGCGTCTCGCCACCCGAGACTGAGAGCACAATTTCCTTGTAGCCCCCGAGTTCACTTGGCGAGGCGTCCATCACCGTCACCTTGTATCCATGCGCTTCACACCACCGTGTATACATACGGAAGAGGTCCGCGGCAAAGAGTGCCGCCTCATCACCACCCGTGCCCGCGCGGATTTCAATCATCGCATTGCGACTATCCAAAGGGTCTTCGGGGAGGAGCGCCTCGGTGAGTTTGCTTTCGGCTTCAGGGAGTTGCGCCTCTAAAAGGGGCAACTCTTCCTGCGCCATCTCCGCCATGTCTGGATCTGTGAGCAGTTCCTTCGCCGCCTCAATTTCGGCCTGCAAGCCGAAGAAGCGCGTGGCTGCCGCCTCAATTTTCTTCAGTCGCGTATGCTCACGCAAAACCTCTCCATAACGGCGACGGTCACCCGTCACAGCAGGATCAGCCATTTGCGCCTCCAAATTGGGGAGCGCAGTGAGATAACTCTGAATCAAATCGCGGTCAAGCATAGTCGGAAATAGGGAAGCGTCCTGGACGTGGTGGAGTTAGCCGAGGGCAATCCCACGTATGGAGTTCGTGAAGGTCGTCCCTGCTTGCTTCAAAACGAAACGCCGACACAGCGCGACAAGCGCGGTGCCGGCGATTTCAGACAAAGAAGCTTTCGGCTTACTTGCGGCCGTAGCGCTGCATGAACTTGTCGATGCGGCCTTCCGTGTCCATCACGGTCTTCTTGCCGGTGTAGTAAGGATGGCACGCGGAGCAGACGTTGCAGGACATGGCCTTCACGGTGGAACGCGTCTGGATCACGTTACCGCAAGCGCAGGTAATGGTTGCGTCTTCGTACTTCGGATGGATGTCTTTCTTCATTGGTTAACGCCTTTCAATCTCAAAAAATGTCTGCACATAGTAACACACCTTTTACTCATGCGTCAATGATTTATTTTTGGGTGTCGCCGAAAAAGGGTCACGAAAAAGGGTGTAAGAAGGGCGAAGGGCGCCCAAACAGGCGAATTTTGTAGGGTTTTCGTTGGGGAAAGAGCGCGTTAAGAAGGAGAACATTCAATTCCAAAAGAGACGCGATAAAGCGCGGGAATCGTGTGTAACGGACGCCGATTCGCACAAAAGAAGCACAGGGTTTCCTCGCCTTTTTGAGCACTGTGAGGGAAAGATGAGCCCCATGGGGCGGTCGCCGATGGGACAGAGGGACCTCGGCCCTCGGTGAATGCACGCTGGCGCGCGAAACGCGCTACTGCGCCCACCATGCATCCCTTTACATAAGCCGCCCTTGTCAAGCCCCCGCTTAAAGTTGATACTTCGTTTTTGTGTTGTTTTGTTCGACAAAGGGATGGGGTTGCCATTTCCATGCTGTTCCGCACGGCGAAGCGGGCGACCTTGAACTCCGAACCTCGAACAACCTCTCCTCTACGCACACTTTTAGTGTAGCAAAGCGGAGACAAGTCGTCAACTTCGCAGACCCGAGTTAGCTAAAATCCCGCGAAAAGTAGGCAACTTTTTCGAGTGAAAATGGGCGACTTTATCTACCCAATTTCGCCCATATTGGTGACTCAATTTCGCCTGTTTTCCGACTCAATTTCGCCCATATTGACCCGAAATTCCTTTAGCATTCCCCCAAAAAGGCTGAAATTGTTGATAACTTTTTTACCACCTTAACCCAAAAATTTCGCAAGGAAGCCGCTGTAGCGGAGTTGATTTCGCCCGATTTTTACATTATCTCTTTCTTTATCAAAGACTTGTGCATTTTTAGCAAAGAAGGGCAAAAGTGCTGAAAAACCGCCGCTCCGCAGAAGTATTTCATCAAAAACTGCGATAAAAACCCTAAATTGTAGATAAGGTGTTGATAACTTAAAAAAGTTTTCAACAGCCGAAAATTCGATAAAAAAGTGGAAAAAGTGAATTTTTCGCGCACGGGAAAAGCACGAATTTTACGAAATTACATGAATTTTTAGAAACCACGGATCCGCGTGCCTACTGGCGGAAGTTGAAGCAACGCCTCAATGCCGAGGGAACGAAACCGTTACAAATTGTAACCAGTTGAAATTGCGGGCCGCAGACGGCAAGATGCGCATGACGGACGTGGCGACCGCCGAACAGATGTTTCGTGTCATACAGTCGACTCCATCGCCCAAGGCCGAGCCGTTCAAAATGTGGTTGGACCAGGTCTTCGGCTTTGCCCAAAGCGCTTTTGCAGCGAGATGATCTACCTTCTTCGGCTAATAGCCATGATAGGCAAGGCGCGCAGCATTCTCTGCTGTAGTCTATTGTGTTATTTAAGTACAAGCGCTTCTATCGATTAAGGTCAGGGTGCGGTGCCGCCGATATGTTTACTTATTGGCGGCGGGCATCAATGAGGCAGCCGATAAATTGTAGCAGGGCGACGCCGAAGAGGAGGTGGAGGATTTGGAAGAGGGTGGGGCTTGGTAGGAAGTAGAGTGTGGCAGAGAGGAGGAGGGTGAGGGGGAGGACGAAGGTGAGGTAGGTAAAGCGATCGCGTGCCGCGACACAGTTCGTGTTGCGCGCATCCATGCGCGCTGCGGCATAGCCGCATGCTTTTAATGTCCGAATCTTTTCGTGAGCGAGGCGAACGATATCGCAGTGACAGACACACCTATTAATAAACGCGCGTAGCAGGAACCCCGTTCCATCAATTACCTCCGCCGCCGTCGCCTGTTCGAGCACCCCTGCAGGCTCAATCGCCACAAACGTCCCCCTGGCAACCCCCACATCAAGACGCCGCTTTTGACATAAAACATTTCGAATGAGCAAATCAAACATGCCACACCTCGCC
>JAEIGA010003533.1_pt1 | contig 24461 bp, 29 predicted proteins | sample 9270691 | NCBI WGS metagenome assembly JAEIGA01 (sample SAMN17057246, study PRJNA624740) | gut metagenome | biome: biome; isolation source: fecal sample | host: Bos grunniens | place: China: Xizang | collected 2019 | reverse complement strand
TCCTTATGAGCATAATCCGCGAAACAATGCCTCTGCAATCGAATCTGTGGCCCGATCCATTCAGGAGTTCGGATTCAAAAATCCCATCATCCTGGACGCGGATCATGTCATCATCGCCGGTCATACCCGACTGAGAGCAGCGATCTCTCTGGGCATGACTGAGGTCCCCTGCGTCATTGCGACAGATCTCACTCCTGAGCAGGTCAAAGCATTCCGTATCGCTGACAATAAAACAGCAGAGATCGCGGAGTGGAACTATGAATTGCTGCCTTTGGAAATCAAGGATCTGCAGACATCAAATTTTGATCTGAGCCTCCTCGGATTCGACCTGACAGAACTGGAAAAGATGCTGTTGGATGAACCGGTGGAGACCGATGGCGAAACTGATCCGGATGCTGCTCCTGAAGTTCAGGAAGAATCTGTCAGCGTGCCTGGAGAGATTTATCGTCTGGGACGCCATTTGCTGATGTGCGGAGACAGCACTCGTGAGGATAATGTCTCCAAGCTCATGGGCGGACAGAAAGCAGATATGGCATTCACAGATCCTCCCTATGGCGTCAGCTATACCGGAGGCGTCCAGTTCCACAGCGATGGCACAGCAGAGCGCAACAACCGTCAAATGATCTCAAATGATGATGTGGATATTTATGCCAGCGTATTCCCGATGCTGGTCAAATTCGTCGATGGTCCATGCTATATCTGGTTTGCTGGAGACTGCGCTCGCGGAGCCTATGAGGGAGCTCAGAAGCATGGCAAGGTCTCAGCTCAGATCATCTGGGTAAAGACTGGCGGAGGATATGGCGATTTGGCGTCCCATTACAAACACAAGCATGAGCCTTGCCTCTACTGGCGACCGAAAGGCTGCAAGCTCAATTTCTGCGGACCGACGACCGAAACGACCATCTGGGAGATCAAAAAGGATGGCGTCAATTCATTCCATCCGACTCAGAAACCTGTGGAGCTGGCCAAGAAAGCCATCCGGAATCATACCTGTAATGTCGTACTGGATCTCTTTGGAGGATCAGGTTCTACTCTCATCGCCTGTGAGCAGCTCAATAAAAGCTGCCGGATGATGGAGCTCGATCCCCGATATTGCGACGTGATCCGCAAACGATATGCTGAATTCGTCCACGGCGCTGGATGCAACTGGCAGGAGCTGACTCCGGCTGTCGATATGCAGATTTCAAATTGAATCTGAAAAATGTATAAATCATGAGGATAAATAATATGCTCGAAGTGAAGTATATGAAAATTTCTGAGGTCCATCCTTACGACAAAAATCCCCGAAATAACGATGATGCAGTGGCATCTGTCGCCAGAAGCATCCAGGAATTCGGATGGCAGCAGCCCATTGTGGTCGATCAAAATATGGTCATCATCGTCGGCCATACCAGATTGAAAGCAGCTCTGAGTCTGGGATTGACTGAGGTTCCGGTTGTTATCGCTGACAATCTGACGCCTGAGCAGGTGCAGGCATATCGGATCGCTGACAACAAAACCTCTGAACTGGCAGAATGGAATTATGAGCTCCTGCCGTTGGAGATTCGCGATCTGCAGAATGCCAATATGGATCTGAGTCTGTTGGGATTTGATACCTCTGAGCTGGAAAAACTCCTGAGCTCCGATGATGTCAATGCTGTGCTGGAGGGCGAAACTGATCCGGATGAGATTCCTGATCTGCCGGATGAGAGTGTCAGCAAACATGGCGAACTCTATCAGCTGGGAGATCATACTCTGCTCTGCGGAGACAGCACCAGCCAAGCTGATATTGCCAGACTGATGGCAGGCAGCAGAGCCAGGATGCTCTTCACATCTCCCCCGTATTCAGACATGCGTGAATACAATGGCGGGAAAGATCTCTCTGTCGGGAATCTGGTCAATTTCATCCGCTGCTATGCTGAATATACCGATTATCAATGCATCAATCTGGGCATCCAGCGTAAGGATGGAGATGTCTCTGAATACTGGAATGATTATCTGGCAACAGCCAGAGATTCCGGATACAAGCTCCTGGCGTGGAATGTCTGGGATAAAGGCAGCGCGGGCTCCATCGGTCAGCAGAAAGCCATGTTCCCCATCCGGCATGAGTGGATCTTTGTGCTGGGCACAGAGCCATTCGAGATCAATAAAACTTGGGAAAAACTGGAAAGCAGTATCCTGAAAAAAAATCATCGCAACAAATGTCGTCAGAAAGATGGCAGCACAAAGTATACCAGCGTCGGAGATACCTCAAATCCCCTCAAGGCAATGGAATCAGTCATCACCATGAATGCGGAACTCGGCGTGATCCGCCATGAGCATCCGGCGACATTTCCTGTCAATCTGCCTATGGAATACATCAAGGCCATGAGCAGCAAAGGTGATGTCATCATTGAGCCATTCGGCGGATCTGGCTCCACATTGATGGCATGTGAGCAATCCGGACGCATCTGCCGGATCATGGAGCTCGATGCAAAGTATTGTGATGTCATCCGTCGCAGATGGGCAGAATTCCGCTATGGCAAAGGATGTAACTGGCAGGAATTGACGCCGGTCATTCCGGCATAACGCAAAAATCTCCTGCTGGAGCAATCCGGCAGGAGATCCATTCAAGTCAATCAGCAGCTGGCGCTGGCATATTCAAATTTGCCTTTGGCAGCTTTGCGGAAATTCTCATTGCCATGCTTTTTCATGTCATTGAGGATCATCGTATAGAGAGTTCTCTCAGGCGTCTTTCCAGTGATGACGGTCCAGAGATTCCGCTCTGCTGCCAGAGTGACGATCTCTTTGGTGCCCATCGGACGCTGCTCACTCTTGAGGATCAGGAGCGCAGCCTGTACCAGCGTCATCTTTTTGCGGGGCTCTTCTGCGACAATCTGCTCTGCATCCTCCAGAGCCGGTTCTGAGATCTCAATTTCAACCGGAGCAGCTTCCGGAGCTTCCGGCAGGATCACATCTTTCACTCTGAATACTTTCCCGCTGGCGCAGCTCTTGACCATATAGCCAGCATCCAGAATTTCCTCGATGGTGGCATCGACAATACGACCGCAGATTTTGACTTGGACATTGGTTCCGACATTGACATTTTTCATTTCATTCATTTTTACATCTCCTTGCATATAAAGGTTTTCCGTCAGATTTTTCTGACATGCCCTTAATAACGCATAATTTTTCAAATAAGCAAGGGGAACTTCTGCAAAAACTCAAAGAAACTGGAAAAAAACATGGAAAATCAACTCAATCCTATGGCTCTGAGTGCCGAAACGCTCATCACTCTGCTGCAAAAATCCGGATGCAGAGAGATGACGCGCGAAGCGCTGCAGAGAATGATCGATGCCGGTCTGCCTCTCAACGGTGATGGCAGTATCAGCATCATTGAATATACAGCATGGCTCATAAAGGAGGTGAACGGCAATGGCAATGAACCCGATGCGCCTGCGTCCATCTGATGCAGTCCGATTGATAAATTCAACTCCCATCGGTCCGATTCTGAATGACCGCCAGCTCAGGCGTCACCGGGAGCGGGCCGGATTCCGCGTGACCGATGATGAAGGTCAGACCATCAATATTTTCAAATATGCCTCATGGCTGACTGATGTCTGGCTGGAGCGCGAAGCAAATCCTCCGCAGACCTATGAAGAGAAAAAGGCAGCTGTCAGAAACCGGAATATTGCTCTGGCGCTGGCTGGGCGCGACATCGGAGAGCTGCCGGAGGTCTGCAATCCGGAAATCAAATCCGCCTGCAGGAAGGATTTCAAAAAATTCTGTGAGTTCTATTTCAATGATACTTTCAATCTCACATGGTCCGATGACCACCTGAAAGCCATCTCCAGAATTGAAACTGCCGTGCTCGAAGGTGGTCTCTTTGCGCTGGCTATGCCTCGCGCCAGTGGCAAGAGCACGCTGGCTGAATGCGCTGCAATCTGGGCAATGCTCTATGGACATCGGGAATTTGTTGCTCTGATCGGCGCCACAGAGACTGCTGCTCTGGAAATTCTGGAATCCATCAAAACAGAGCTGGAGGTCAATGACCGTCTGGCAGATGACTTTCCGGAGGTGATCCATCCGATCAAATGTCTGGATGGCATTGCCAACAGATGCGCCGGTCAGCTCTACAAAGGAGAACGGACACGCATCACATGGACCAGCAATGAATTGGTGCTGCCAACTGTCGCTGGCAGTCCTGCTTCCGGAGGCATTGTCAGAGTCGCTGGCATCACTGGACGTGTTCGCGGAATGAAATTCAAACGCGCTGATGGCCGGAGTGTCCGTCCCTCTCTGGTCATTATTGACGATCCGCAGACATCCGAATCCGCTGCATCGCTGGAGCAGACCAGAAAGAGAGTCCGTGTGCTGGCTGGCGACATCCTGGGGCTGGCTGGTCCGGGAGAAAAGATTGCAGGAATCATGCCCTGTACCGTCATCCGCGCTGGAGACATGGCAGAGCAGATCCTCGATCGGGAACGGCATCCGGAGTGGAATGGAGAGCGGACCAAGCTCATATATGAATTTCCCTCCAACACAAAACTCTGGGAGCAATATGCTGAGATCAGAGCAGATGCGCTCAGGGAAGATGGCAACATCAAACGCGCGACAGCATTCTATGCAGCTCATCGCAGAGAGATGGATCAGGGCGCTGTGGTCGCATGGGCTGACCGGTACAATCCGGATGAGCTCTCCGCGATTCAATATGCCATGAATCTGAAGCTCCAGGATGAGGCAGCATTCCAGTCAGAATATCAGAATGATCCCATGCCGGATGACATCAGCGGAGACACGCTGCTCTCAATGGATGAGATCGCTGGCAAGATCAATGGCCTGCCGAAAGGACGCGTCCCGCTGGCATGCGACAAGATCACCTGCTTCATCGACATCCAGAAAACGCTGCTCTATTATGCTGTGGTCGCGTGGAATGATGATTTTACCGGAGCTGTCTTGGAATATGGCACATGGCCTGAGCAGCGGAGCCGGATATTCTCTCTGGCTTCAGCGAATCCGACAATCCAGTCGCGCTTTCCCGGTGCCGGTCTCGAAGGTGCCATCTATGCAGCGCTGGAGAATCTGACCGATGATCTTATGGAGAGAGAATGGATGCGTGAAGATGGCGCTGTATTCAGGATCGACAAAGCGATGATTGACGCAAACTGGGGCGCATCAACAGATATCGTCTATCAATTCTGTCGCCAGAGCAAATGGTCTGGCATCATTTATCCGTCACATGGTCGCTATGTTGGCGCGTCATCCAAACCCATGACGGAATACAGAAAGATGCCTGGAGACAAGCTGGGATTCAACTGGATGATGCCTAACGTCGCCGGAAAACGTGCGATCCGGCATGTGATATTTGACTCCAATTTCTGGAAATCCTTTGTCCATGCCCGTCTCAGCGTCATGCTGGGCGACAAAGGATCACTCTCACTCTATGGCCGACTGCCTCAGCACCATCAGCAGATCGCGGAACATCTCACAGCAGAATACAGAGTCAAAACTCAAGGACGCGGACGCATCGTCGATGAGTGGAAGCTGCGTCCTGACCGGTCCGACAACCACTGGCTCGACTGTCTGGCCGGATGCGCTGTCTGCGGATCGATGCTGGGAGCCACGCTGCCGGAATTCGGAACGCCGATGCCTCTGAAAAAGAAGCTCAAACCGATCAAGCTCTCCGATATTCATGAATCCATGTCCACAGCTCCATCCAGAAGCAGGATCAAGCTCTCAGATCTGCGGAAACAGAAATATTCCAACTGAATGATGTGCTGATTGCAGCATTTCATACGGAAAAATAGATAGAACAGGAAAACAGAAAAAATTGATGCTCTGAAAATTCATTGTGCGGATACGGCAATTTGATCCGAAAAAATAGCATGAGAGCCAATGAACAGAGCATCATTACCGGAAGGAGCATGTAAATCTATGAATGAAGAAAAAACAGATTTGACAGATGCAATCATCAAAAATGCATCTGGACCGAAGTCTGCTGAGGTCGATGGTCAAAAAGTCGAGCAGCATTCCGTGTCAGATATTATTGAAGCGGATTCCTATCTCGCGTCGAAAAAGGCTGCAAGATCCCGACACAGAGGCCTGAAGTTCAACAAGATGAGCCATTCAGGAGCGTGAGATGGGTAATCGCAGACAAAAGAAAAATAGAGCAAAAACACACCTCCTGCCGGTCCGGAGCAGATTCGATGCAGCACAGACGACTCCGGATAATGCCAGACACTGGTCAGCAGCAGATTATTTCTCTGCTGACCAGGAGGCCCGGCCGGAAGTGCGGAAGATCCTCCGGATGAGATCCCGCTATGAGATAGCCAATAACAGTTATGCTCATGGTCTGGTCCTGATGCTCTCCAACGATACCATCGGCACCGGTCCACGGTTGCAGATGCTATCTGATAATGAAGAGATCAATGAGAGAATCGAATATCAGTTCGCCCGCTGGTCAGATACCGTAAATCTGGCCAGAAAGCTCAGGACCATGCGGATCGCCAGATGTCAGGATGGAGAAGCATTCGCTGCTCTGGTGACAAATCCCAAGATCCGCCACTCCGTCAAGATGGATCTCATGGTTATTGAGGCGGATCGCGTATCAGGAGATATTCAATGGCTGAATGATGCCCAGTGCATCGATGGTATCCGATATGATTCATGGGGCAATCCGGCAGAATACAGAGTTCTGAAATATCATCCCGGCGATGCCATGTGCGCTCCACAGGATGACGCCATCTTTATTCCGGCAGATTACATGCTGCATATCTATCGGCATGATCGCCCCGGTCTCCATCGCGGAGTTCCGGAATTGACCTCAGCACTGCCTCTATTTGCTCAGCTGCGCCGATACAATCTGGCAGCTCTCTCCGCAGCGGAGGCTGCAGCAGACTTTGCTGCTGTGCTCTATACAGATGCGCCTCCGGATGGAGAATCAGAAGATCTGGCAGCGCTGGACGCCATCCCGCTGGAGCGCAACATGATGCTGACTGTACCGGCAGGCTGGAAAATGGGACAGCTCGATTCCAAGCAACCGACAGCCAACCATGCGGAATTCGTCAAAGTGATCCTCTCAGAGATCGCCAGATGCGTCTGCTCAACCTATGGATCAGTTGCTGGAGATTTTTCCGGATTCAATTATGCTTCCGGACGACTGGACAATCAGCTGTATCACAAGGCCATCCTGGTCGATCGCAGCCAATGGGAGACAGAGATCCTGAACCGGATCTTTTACATCTGGCTCAGAGAGTATCTGCTGGCGAATCCGGAGATCAATTTCTCCGATGATGCAGAACGGCATACATGGTTCTGGGATGGTTTCCCGCATGTCGATCCGGTCAAAGAGGCAAATGCTCAGTCTACCAGATTGATGAATGGCACCACAACGCTGGCAGCGGAATGCGCAAAAGATGGTCAGGACTATATGGCAGTTCTCCGGCAGAGAGCCAAAGAGATCCGGCTGATGCATCAATATGGCATTCCCGTTCCAGGAGAGCAAAAACAATCAGAAAATACAGAAGAGGAAGAATTTACAGATGAATGAATACATGATGATCGAGGCATCCGGCAGCTCCAAGCCTAAAGTGACCGGTTTGGCCTATGGCGGAGGGAAAATGAATCTCCCCGGCTGGCAGTATCCCGTTGTTGTGGATCTCTCCGGTATGGCGATCCCCGATGCCATTCCGTTGCTGACCAATCATGAAAACCGGACCGATGCCAGAGTTGGCATCATATCTGCCAGGATCAGAGATTCCACTCTGGAGATCTCCGGTGAAATCATCTCCGACAGCCCTGAAGCAAAGGATATCGTGGCCCAAGCCAACAGTGGCGCTGACTGGCAACTCAGCATCGGAGCTGATGTCAAAAAATTTGATCTGGTCAAAACCGGATCTCGCGAGGTGAATGGCAGAATGCAGGATGCGCCATTCTACCATATCCAGGAATCTGTCCTGCGCGAAGTCTCTGTCGTGGCTGTCGGCGCTGATGCTGCGACAAAAATGAAGGTGACTGCCAATTTTACACTCAACAAAGGAGAAAATGATATTATGGCAACCGAAAACAAGCAAATCGAAAATGATGAAAACAAAAATGCTGTTCCGCCTCAGGCAGAACAGGAAAAACAGGAGAATGAAACTGTGAAAGACGAAGCAAAAGCCAGCTCAGTTCCGCCTGCTGTGCAGGCTGCAGCAGATATCAGCGTCTCTGCAAAAGAGGCTGCCACTGCTGCCATCAAAGCGGAACGGGAACGCGTATCCAGCATCCAGAGTATCTGCGACGGTGAATTTCCGGAGATTGAAAAAGAGGCGATCTCCGCTGGCTGGACTCCCGAAATTGTGACAAAAAAAGTGCTGGAAACGCTCCGCGCTGAACGTCCCGCTGCCAGCGTGAATATCAGCGTCCATTCCCGTCCGGAAGGTCAGGATCTCCGCAAAACTGTGGAAGCTGCCCTCTGTCTCCGCAGCGGTCTCTCCGCTGATGAGCTGGAAAAATCCTATGGCGCAAAAACTGTCGAGGCTGGCATGAAAGAGATGGATATGCCTCTCAAACAGCTTCTGGTCGAATGCATGCGCATGGATGGCATCTCCTATACTCGCGGATTTGACAATGAGACCATCAGAGCTGCTTTCTCCAGCGTCTCTCTGCCTGGCATCCTGGGCAATGTGGCCAATAAAAAATTGCTTCAGTCCTATCAGGCACAGCCGGTCATTGCAACCAAGCTCTGCTCCACTGGCGATCTCAATGATTTCAAAGAAGCTGAGCGATTCCGTCTGACCGATGTTGGCGATCTCCAGCCTGTCGGTGCCGATGGTGAGATCAAGGATGGCGGTGTCTCCGAAGAGAGCGCGACCAACCAGATCGAGACCTATGGCAAAAAATTCTGCCTGACCAGAAAGATGATTATCAATGACGATCTGGGCGCATTCATGAAGGTCCCTGTGGCGATGGGCAATCGTGCTGCTCGACTCATCGATCAGCTCTTTTTCTCCCGTTTGCTCAAAAATCCGACTCAGGCCGATGGTAAAGCACTCTTCTCCGCTGCTCACAAAAATCTCCTGACCGGCGCAACCTCCGCGCTCTCTGCTGACAGTCTCAAAAAAGCCATCCAGATCTATCTGGATCAGGTCGATTCCGATGGTCAGCCCATCAGCGTCGAGCCCCGATATCTCCTGGTGCCTACTGCTCTCAAGCATCTGGCCATTGAGCTCACTCGCGGTGCCACTCTGGTCATGTCTGGTGGAACTGACAACGTGATCCGTCCGGCTCTCAACGTCCTGACCGATGAAAATCTTCAGGTCGTCTCCAGTCCGTACCTCGGCAACAGCGCATATGATGGTTCCAGTCAAACTGCCTGGTATCTCTTCGGCGCTCCCGGTCAGGTCGATACTTTTGAGATCGGATTCCTGAATGGCAAACGGACTCCGACTGTGGAACGCGGTGAGACTGATTTCAATACTCTCGGCATGTGGTTCAGAGTCTATTTTGATCTCGGTGTCCGTGAACAGGACCATCGCGGAATCGTCAAAGCAAACGGCGCTGCCTGATGATTCCTGCCGGGCGCTGAAAAATGCGTCCGGCATACAATACTCAACAATCTATTTTCAAGGAGAATTTTTTATGGTTCGTTATGTACAAAAAGGTGAAGCTGTCGATTATCGTCCTGCAGAGGCGGTGACTGCCGGAGATGTCGTCATTCAGGGCAATCTTGTCGGCATTGCACGTCTGGACATTGCTCCTGGCACGCTGGGAGCTCTGGCTGTGGTTGGCGTGTTTGATGCACCGAAGGCTTTTGGTGAGATCGCTGTCGGCACTCCTCTCTATTGGGATGCGGAGAACAAACAGGCTACTGTCACTCAATCCGGAAAACCGTATCTTGGCAAATCCGTTGCATTCGCTGATGATAATGATGAGGTCGTGCGTTTTCTCCTCAACGCGCCCTATGTGGCAGTATAAGTGAATTTACTGGAAAGCGCGTCTGAATGGCTGAATGCTCAGCGCAGTGAGAATCTCTCTGTCCCGATTATCTATCATCCGAAAAAAGGAGGATCGCTGGAGATTCCGGCAACGCTGGGCAGGACGCTGTTCCGGACCGAAAATCAGTATGGAATGACCATCAGGATCGAGAGTCGCGACTTTCTCGTTGTCGCGACCGATCTGCCGGATGATCCGGAACGGGGAGATACCATTATCTTCAATAACTGTCGCTATGAGGTATTAGCTCCGAATGGCGAACCAGTGTGGAGATGGTCCGGAGCATATCATTCAACGCGTCGAATCCATACAAAAGAAATAGGAGCTGTAAATGCCTGACACGCCCGATCATAAAGATATATGGCACGAATTGAACCAGGCCAGATTGGATATCGCTGAATTGCGTGGCATGGTCAAGATGCACTTTGAAGACAGGCAGCACCATATTCCGCCCTGCAAACCAGCAGCGGAAATGCAGAAAACCATCATGTCAGCTCTGGCAGCAGCGGTCATCGCCATGCTCGGAGCAATCGGCAATCTGATCATCGCGGTGGTAAAATGAGCAATATTGTTGATCTGGCTGCTGCTGTTGCCGATACTCTGGCAGATTACAATGCCGAAGTTTTATATTTTCCGACATTTGATCTGCGGGATCTGGAGACAATGCGCGTCATTGTTGTCCCCGTAAATCCGGAATATAAAACCGTGAGCAGATCCGCTCATGAGGAATTGCTGAAAGTGCAAATCGGCTTTTTGAAACGAGGATGTGAGGATGATCTCAGCGATTTGTTGCAGACCGTTGAAGCTCTCGGCCTCTCATTCCTGAATAAAAAACTGCTGAATGCAACCTGCGTCTGCGTCGCATACAATCCCATCTACAGTCCGGAGCATCTCCGGGAACGCGGACAATTTACCAGCGTCATCGAATTGACGTTCAAAAAGATCTGCTCATGACCGGATGCAATGTCCGCATCGAATTCGATGATAATGCATTGCGTGATGCGGTCAGAGACAGCAGTCCTGCACCTCTGCGCAGAGCCGGTGCCTATATCCGGAAATCTGCCAGAAATGCTGTATCCCGATCCAAGCATTCCTCTGCTCCAGGATCTCCGCCTCATACCAGACGGGGATTGCTGAAACGATCCATCCTGTTCGGCGTCGAAAAAGAGCGCATGACAGTGGTCATCGGTCCAGCAGAGAGCTTTGTCGGCATATCCATGACCGCTCATGAATTCGGCGGAATTTATTACCGCAGAAAATATCCCAAGCGTCCGTTGATGGGACCGACGCTGCAAAAAGTGGCTCCACAGCTTCCAAAACTGTGGGCTGATTCTGTAAAAAAATAACCTGTAAGGAGAATTTATTATGGCAGTTGTACTCGGCCTCGATGCCGTTCTGCTCCGTGGTGCTGCCGGATCTACCGGCTCCACTGAGGTGAAAAACGTCAAGGACCTCACTCTCAATCTGGAAAGCGGTGAAGCGGATGTGACCACTCGCGCCACTCAAGGGTGGAAAGCCTCTATCGCTACTCTGAAAGAGGCGTCTCTGGAATTCGGTATCCTCTATGATACTGAAGATCCTGATTTTACCGCGTTTCAGGAAGCATATTTTTCCAACACTCCGCTGGCGCTCTTTATCACAGACGGAAATGAGCATGGTCTCGATGCAGACTTTTCCATCACCGGCTTCTCTGTGGAGCAGCCTCTGGAAGAAGCTCTGACTGTATCCGTCACTGCGAAACCGACATCCTCGACCAGAGCTCCGGTCTGGAAGTAACAATGAGCCCCGGATCGTCCGGGGCATTTTTCAAAAATGTATAATATCAAGGATGATTTCAATGAAAACCTTTACTGATAATACCGGCCGTGTCTGGACTCTGGCTGTAAATGTGGCAGCAATCAAACGCGTCCGCGCCCTCTGTGGCGTTGATCTGGCTGCCATCGTGGAGTTGGACAAGGACAATAATCCCGATACAAAATTGCTCGAACAGCTCTCAACTGATCCTGTCTTGCTGGTCGATGTGCTCTATGCAGTCTGCAAAAATGAATGCGACCAGAAAGGCATCTCTGATGAGGAATTCGGAATGGCGATGGCTGGTGATGCCATTGAGCATGCGACTGCAGCTTTGCTGGATGAAATTATTGATTTTTTCCCGGCAGCGAAACGGCACGCATTCCAGAAGATCCTGTCCGCGACGCGCCGTTTCGAGGAAATAGCCAGGAAGCGCCTGGAGGCAATCATGGCGGATGGAGAATTCGAGAACAACATGGTCTCCGCGCTGGAACAATTAACCGGCTTATCTGGGAATCAGCAGGAATCTGCGGAGTAAATCCCGATCCATTCACTCTGCGCGAGCTTCTGCTAATGGCTGACGGTCGTGGAAAAATGGCATGGGCTCAGACATCGAATCTCATGGCAATGATCGTCAATGTCATGCGTGATCCGAAAAAGAGCAAGGCTGTCAGTGCAGCAGAATTCAATCCATATCACCAGAAAAAACATGCAGGCAAAGCTCCATTATCCATCCTGCGTGAGATCTGGTGCAAAAATAAGAAAGGAGAAACAGCATCATGAGTGGAGCATCTGGAAATGTCAGAGCTGGTCGCGCATTTGTAGAATTGATGCTCGATCAGACCAAACTCGAAAGAGGCCTGAAAGCAGCTCAGGCAAAGCTCCGGAATTTTGGCAGCTCCATGACCAGCGTTGGCAAAAATCTGGTTACAGTGGCGACTCTGGCTGCTGCTCCTTTGGCATATTCGACAAAAACATTCGCGGATTTTGATGATGAGATGCGAATGGTCAAAGCTGTGACCGGAGCGACAGAGCAGCAATTCAAATCGCTGACCGCTGTCGCTGAAGAGCTGGGCAGGACAACCAGCTTTACAGCAAAACAGGTGGCGGAAGGCATGACAGCTCTGGGACGCATGGGCTTCTCTCCGGAAGAGATCGAAGCTGCGATTCCAGCGGTTTTGAATCTCTCTCGCGCGACCGGCACTGAATTGTCGGAGGCAGCAGAAATTGCTGCCAATAATATGCGCGTCTTTGGTATCGAATCATCTCAGATGGCGAGTGTGGCAGATATCCTGACCGCGACAGCCAATGGATCAGCTCAGACGCTGGTCGATCTCTCTGAAGGTCTGAAAATGGCAGGTCCGCAGGCTGCAGCTGCCGGAGACTCTATCACCAATGTCTCCGCTGCGCTGGGCGTTCTGGCAAATATGGGCATCAAAGGCTCTCTGGCTGGAACAGCGCTGCGCAAAGCATACAGCCAGTTTGCCAATACCAAGATCCAGGCAAAACTCAAAGCAATGGGGATCGCGACAACTGATGCAAATGGCAATCTCCGCGCTATGCCGGAGATCATGGCAGAGATTGCAAAGGCGATGGCATCCATGCCAACTGCTCAGCGTCTGGGCTTTGCAGAGGAAATATTCGATCTGCGTGGCTCTCTGGCCGGTCTCCAGCTGGGAGGAAATATCGACCAGTTGGATGAATTCATCAAAAAACTCCAGACCGTCAATGGCGTATCTGCCAAAACTGCACAGGAGATGGATTCCGGCATCGGAGGCGCATGGCGGATATTCATGTCTGCCGTTGAAGGATGCCAGATCGCTATCGGCCGGATCATCGGAGAGGCACTGACTCCATACATGAATAAACTCTCCGCTGTCATGACCAAAGTCGCGGAATGGATTGCTGCTCATAAAGGCGTGGTCATTATGGCTGTGAAAATTATTGCAGGCATGCTGGCTGCCGGAGCTGCTCTGATTACACTAGGCCTGGCATTCAAAGCTGTAGCGCTGGCTGTCGGTACACTGAGCACTGCTTTCACTATCCTGAAAGTGGCTGTCCTGGCTCCCATTGCTGCTGTGAAAGGTGTGATGGCAATTTTTACAGCTCTCAAAGCTGTGATGATCGGCGTCAAAGTCGTCGCGCTGGCAATGTGGTCAGCGATCTCATCTCCAGCAGTTCTCGTTGGCGTGGCGCTGGGAGCTCTGATCGCAGTTGTCTGGAAGCTGACCGGTGCATGGGACATCTGCTCTGATTCTGTCAAAGGAATGGCCTCTGATTTCAAGACTGCATTCGCTGGGATCAAAGAGGTCGTGGGGAAAACATGGGAGGTCATAAAAATCGCGCTGTCCTCTGGAGATCTGGCTGGCGCAGCAAAAGTCGGACTGGCTGCTCTGAAAGTCGTCTGGCTGCAGGGGCTGTTCCCGCTGAAAAAAGCCTGGTTCAGTTTGAAAAATTTCCTCTCTGACAGCTGGACCATAGTCATCTTTTCGATCCTCAAAGGAGCATATCATTTCTGGTATGGCATGATCTACGGATTCAAATATATCTGGAAAGGTATCCTGAAAATATGGTATCCGCTGGTCAATTTTCTGGATGATTCATGGGCAGTGGTCTCCACATCCATCCTGAAACTCGGCAATAACCTCTGGTATGGTCTGCTCGTTGGTCTCAAATATATCGGTAATGCCATGCAAAAAGCATGGAATTATATCTGGGATGGCATCGTAACTGCCTTTGAGAAAACGGTCCTGGAGATCCAGAAAGCATGGATCAGAACAAAAGGACTCTTTGATTCTGAAGATGAAGTCAATGCAGAGATCGCTGTCGTTGAACGGCAATATCAGCAGAGACGCGATGCCAGGAGACAGCAATCTGCCAACGCTGAACGTCAATCCCAACGGGAGCTGGATGCTCTCAATGCAGAATGGACCGCAGCAAATAAAGGTCTGGATGATGCGATGGCTGCCAAGATCAATCAGAATAAAGCGCGAGCTGATGCTGGTCTGGCAGAGGCCAATAAACCGATCGATACCTCCGAATGGGACAGCACAATCAAGGGCGTGGAAGATGCGATGGTTGGAGAAATTGCTGAAAATCAGCAGAAATACAATCAGGCTGTCGGAGAAGCTGCTGCAGAAATCAATGCTGCCAAAGCAGAATGGCAGGGAGCAATGGATGAAGTCAGACAGCGGGCTGCAGAGAAATCCGCAGCAGTGGAGGCCGAAAAAAAGCGGGCTGATGCAGCTGCTGCCAGAACCGAACAGGCTGCTGCAAATCTGAGCTCTACCAGCGGAAAAGCTGTTGGCGCATGGAGCGCAAAAGAGCTCGATGCTCTCCTGGGAGGCGGAGGTTCTGCTCAGGAGCGGACAGCAAAAGCCACAGAAGCTATTGTAGCAAATACAAAGGAAACCAATCGACAGCTCAAACGCATGAAATCAGGCTCTGCTCCTGCAACATTGAGCTATAACTGACAGGAGAATATTATGGCAATTACAGTCACTCAAGCATGGGATGCTGTGGATCTGGAGCTCGAACAGGGATCAGGGACTCATTCATCCAGCGCTGCAACAGTTCATTATATCGTCAGCGGAACAGAGTCTGATACAGATGCATGTACAGCTGCATACAATTCTGCTCCGGAAGAATATTCCTCAATTCCGAAAAAATCTGTCGCCATTTCAGAACGTCTGACAGATGATACATGGAAAGTCGAGGTAAAATATGGCTCTGAATCGGCATCCTCAGGAGATAATGGTGGCGATGAGGATGATGAGCCAACAGTCAGTTTTGACTGCTCTGCCGGTACAAAGCACATGACTCAGGCTATTGAGCAAACCTGCGTCTATGCTGCGGATGGGCAGACAAAAGATTCTGCCAGCGTTGCTGCAGCGGTCCCGATCGGATGGAATGGCAAAGATGGCAGTGAGAGCGAAGCTGCCGGAGTGGATGTCTCCATCGGAGAGCTCAGAGAGACATATACAAAACCCATGAGCAAGAGCAAAGTCACTGGCACCAGCTGGAAGCGCAAAGTCGCAGAGCTGGTTGGCAAAGTCAACAGCGGATCATTCAAAGGATGGTCCAGCGGAGAGGTCATGTTTCTGGGCTGCTCATATTCAGCTCCGACAAAAGGATCGAAAAAGGTCAATGTGAGCTTCCACTTTGCCATCCGTCTGAATGAGAGCAAAGCCACGGTCGCCGGTCACAGCGTTGGATCAAAAAAGGGCTTTGAATATCTCTGGGCGCTGACCGATGATGAGGTGAGAAATGGCGAGCGCGTCCGGAAAGTGAAAAAAATCTACAAGGCTGAGGTCTGCTATACAGACGGATTCGGCAGCTTGGGCATCTGAGGTGAGCTATGGCATTTTTTCCACATGTGAATCGTGGCGATCCTTTTCAGCCCAACTCCGTTCTGGAGAATAATATCCGCGATCTGGTCAATGCATCCAGCAGGATCGGTGGACGCAGCACCAAAGGCTCAGCCAACAGCAGTCTGCGCGTGCCGGTCTGGAACAGCTCCGATGATACGCTGCCTGCCGGATCTGCTGTGACCATTGATGCAACCAGCAAAGAGGAATCCCCGACAGGCGTGCTCCCATGTATTCCATATGATGGCAGCAGTCAGACATGGGGAATCCTCCCGACAGAGCTGCCATCTGGCGGAGTTGGGGATTGCATCATCGGAGGCATCTCTCTTGTGCCGGTAAAAACAAAAGCCAAAGTGGGCGACTGTGTAGCTCCTATTCTGACCGAAAAAGGAGCTGTGGAGGAATATGCTGCTGTGCCATGCAGTCCAGCCAGACTGCTCTATGGCGATGGCAAGATCGGCATAATGCAATTTTCTGAGCCGGGCTATCGGGGATATTTCAAAGCGGTCATCATGTTCACCAAAGGAGGCGTCCCCGACAGTGATGATTCCTCCAGCAGCAGTTCATCGAGCAGCTCTTCCTCATCCAGTTCCAGCAGCTCATCGAGCTCATCCTCCGGCAGCAGCTCTTCTTCAGGCTCCGGATCATCGAGCTCCGGTTCCGGCAGCTCATCCAGCTCCGGATCGAGCTCCAGCGGATCATCCAGCTCTGGCTCCAGCAGTTCCAGCAGCAGTTCCAGTTCGTCATCGAGCAGCAGCTCTTCATCGTCATCGAGCTCCAGCAGTTCCAGCGATGGACCAGACTGGCCGGGAGGCAGCGGGATTCTGGGGCTCTCAAATGGCAAACTCGTTCTCTATCCGACTGGCAGCTGTAAGGATGATTCCTCCGGCAGCGATGATCCCGATGATCCGGACTCATCCTCCGACGATCCGGACAGCAGTTCCTCGGATTCCAGCTCATCGAGTTCCAGCAGCAGTTCATCTGGCAGCTCATCATCCAGTTCAGGTTCGAGTTCCTCCAGCAGCAGTTCATCTGGCTCTGGATCGTCGAGCTCTGGATCTGATTCAAGCTCCAGCAGCAGCTCATCATCCAGCAGCTCCAGCTCATCATCGAGCAGTTCTTCCTCATCCAGTTCTGGCGGAGATTCCTCCAGCTCAGGCACAATCGATGAAGATGAGGGACTCATGCTGGCCATTGTGGATGGCGCTGATTATGAGGCCTCCAGCTGCGGATTCATTGATATGGGCACATCCCGCGTCAATGTCCCAAGATGCTGCTTCAAAGACTGGCAGCAGAAAAGGAGCCTGTACATCTACCTCGAAAGCGGTGGCTCCGGAGTCACATTCAAGATGGAATCGAGCTATCCGACGCCAACTGACAGCAAGCTCCGCAGACTGATCGCCAGACTGATTTATAAAAACGGCGCATATTCAGTCATTCAGGAGCAGCATGGTCCCATCTCAGAAAATTATCACATGATGTTAGGAGGTCTCAGTGTCATCGGGTAAGGTTTGGCTCAAAAATGGAAAAGTCATCATGCGTGGCGGAGAGGTATTTCTCTATCCGGAGTGTCCCTGCGACTGCGAACCGAAAGTGATCGGCAGCAAGGTTTTGAATGGAGCATCCGAAAATGAGGAAGATCGATGCTGGGATCTGACGCCATATCAGGGCAATGAGATCGGAACGCCGGGATTCCACTGGCGTCTCATTGAGGTTGGCGAAGATGGCAGCTGCTCTGGCGTCAATTACGGCGGAGGATCGATTGATGAGTGTGGAAAGCTCGTCGGACTCCAGGATGAGTTTTGCTCATCATACAGTTATGATGGCTACATGGAATTACAACAAGGATGTCCGGATGAAGAAGGCAATATCAAATGGCCCTGTCCGGATGGAGAATAAAAATGTTCACATTCAATAATAACGAAAAATCACATATGCCATTTGCTGCGCCTGATCCGCAGAATGGCTTTGCTGCCAGAGAGTTCTGCTGCCTGATGGTCAATGGCAAATGGAAAATCCATCAATTCCGCCATGACTCATGGCTCAGGATCAATACCGGTCTGCCGGAGGATGCCACAGAATGCTCTCCGGCAGCAGAATGTATCGATGGCATCTGGCATCTGACATTTATTGCCGGTGGAGCAGAGAGTGATCGGCGTTTCCGGTTGTATCATATATGTGATCTGGATGCCGGAGCTCTGCCGGTCATCCTCTGTCCAGCGGATGTGGGGTATCTCCAGAAAAACACGCTGGTGCATGCCTCCCGCCGTGGTCCGATCCTGATCGAAAAGCCCGGCAGGACGCTGAAAATACACATACATGATGCGGAATATCTCTATCGGGTCACATATGATCCATTCCATCCTGGCAGATTATATATCTCTGGCCAGACATTTGCAGGAGAAATCTTTTCCAGGATCTACATCCCATCCGAAAATGAATTGATCGAGCTGCAGGCCGATGGCGCTGTGGCATATAAAGCTGCGTTCTGGAAGAATGATTGCTATTATGCCCAACGTCTCAGCAATGGCTTTGAGGATCGGAAAATCGTCAGGGCAGAACGTCTGCGCCGGACCAGACTCAGTGATGAGCTGGTCAGCGTGGAGATCGAATCCACAAAAAGAACTGTACCGGTAAACGATGAGGAGTTTGAATAATGTCATGTAATTGTCACGGAAAAAACGGTGTATCTGTCGGAAAGACATCCGCCTATGACCAGTGTACCACCTGCGCCAGAAAGCATGTGAAATCAGCATGGTCTAAATGGCAGGAATTCACCTATGAGGAAGATAATCGGGACTATGTCTCTGCTCAGCTGCGGGATGCTGCTGACCATCTGAAATTCAGTCACAGAGAGACCGCTCTGAAATTGAGAGATCTGGCCATCGTCATCGAGGAAAACAGAGATGCTGAATTCGGCAATATGGCTCAGGCTCTGGATGCTCTCCGCATTGAGACCAGAGCGCTCTTTTATGCAGACCATCCGGATGCCAAAACCAGACTGGAGGCGCTGAATGGTTGATCTCATTATTCCTCTGGGGAATGGCAGCAAGAGCAAAAATGATGAGCTCCGTCTGTTTCTCCGGAGTCTGGAGAAATATGGTCGCGGGATCAGAAATGTCATTGTGGTCGCCTCAGATCCTCCTGAATGGCTGACCGGAGTGAAAGTGATCCAGATGGATGATCCATTAAAGCACAACAAGGATGGCAATATCATCCGGAAAATCCTGGCTGCGATCTCCAACGACGACGTCACTCCAGAATTTGCCTGGAGCTCTGATGACTGCGTGCTGCTCTCTGAATTTGACTTTGAGCATCTGCCTCCGATTTTTAATGGCAGAAATAAAGCAGACTTTCCCGCAGATGGCAGCATCTGGCAGAGACGTGTCCGGAGAACCTTTGAGTATCTGGAATCCCGTGGACTCCAGCTCAAACACAATTATGAATCCCATACTCCACAGCGCTATCCGACACGGAAATTGCTCAGAGCCATGCGGAATGTGGACTATCAGACCGGCATCGGATATACAATCAATACTCTGTTTTGCGGAGTGCTGGGGATCAATGGCGGATTCGATCAGGCCATATTCAAACGGACCTGTGAGACAGAATCTGCCGGAAAAGATCCCAAGCTCTCCAGAATTCTCTGCGGATACAATGACAGAGCTTTTGCTGGTGGTCTGCGCTCAAGACTGTTCCAGTTATTTCCTGAAAAATCAAGATATGAAAAATGATCTTCAATTCAGGCTTTTCAGGTAACGTTTCAGCAGAAAAGCGCAGAAATATGGAAATGTGGTGATCGTTTCTGTCTTTCCAATATTAGCATGGGCGAATTTGATTCCACTGGCAATGGCTGGATAATGGTCAGAAGCAATCAGCGTCCTCAAAGACTTGGATGCCGTATTTCCGGCTTTTACCTCAACCGGGATGAGAGAGTTTGCTGTTCGTACAAAAAAATCTTCTTCGAGAGTCGAGCTGTCACTCTTGTAATAATAGAGATCATATCCAGCTTTCGTAAGAGCCTCCGCAACAAAATTCTCATAGAGAGCTCCTTTATAAATGCCAAGATTCTGATTTTTTCGCAGATCATCACTGGCTTCATCATCGAGCATGGCTATCAGAAGTCCGGTATCTGCAATATAGAGCTTATATTTGGACTCGTCGTAATTTCCTTTGAGTGGCAACTCGGGAAAATTCAGGCAATAGCAGCTTGAAATTACACCAGCATCCAGAAGCCACTGAACACAGCCAAAATATTCGCGTGAACGTGCTCCTTTTGCGATCTTGCTGAATTGAAATTTTTTATTTTCTTTTGCAAGCTGCGGAGCGATGTGATTAAATACAGCAAGAATCTTGGCTTTATCCAGTCCCTCGGCATATTTCTGGATATCCTCCTGGTAATCCAGCAACAGCTGCTTTTGAATCTGTATTGTCCGCTCAAAGGTCTGCGTTGTAACATATGCACGGAGCACAGCAGGCATACCGCCCAACAAAATATAATCCATAAAAAGAGAAAAATATTTTGTCAGCTCAGCCTGCGTAAAAGGCTTGTTTTCTGTCATATGAGAAAACATGTCATCAGCAATATCCTCCGGATACCCGATAGCCCAGAGAAATTCCTCAAAGTCAAAGGAACGCATGGTATAGTCAGTTTTGTAACCAACGCTATTCGATTCAATACGTTTTTGCTGAATCCCCAGTAATGATCCGCTGCAGATGACGTCATAGCATCCATTGATCTGGAAAAACTTGAGTGATGTGGCGATTTCAGGAAATTCCTGAATTTCATCAAAAAATATCAATGTTTCTCCAGGGATAAAACGATGTGATGGATTCAATCTGGAAATCAGTTTTATAATTGATTCAGTCTTGAAGCCTTCTTCTATGATTCCTTTGTATTGCGGTTCTTCAACGAAATTGATCTCAATAACATTTTTATAGTTGGCTTTCGCAAAATTACGGATAGCCTCTGTCTTTCCAACCTGACGGGCTCCACGCACAATCAGAGGCATCTGCGCAGGATCTTTTTTCCAGTCAGCAAGGAATGTGTCAATTTTTCTTTTAAGATACATATTTCTCTCCGGTTTTACACTGTTGATATAATATACTGTAAGACAGGAGTTTTTCAATTAAAAATCACGAAAAATGGCCATAAAAAACAGGGATTATCACAAAAAATGGTCATAAAATCTGAGATTTTTCACAAAAACATGCCATAAAATCGGCATTTTATCACGTTTATAGGAGTTTTGTCAATGCAAACTTTAACATTCTACGTCACAGCAGACAGCACTCTCGGAGCCGTTCGCGACTATGCAAATGCAAAAAATGCATCTGCTCCGACGCTGACTCGCGGAGTCTCTGCCTGTCTGAAGATGCGTGTATTCGCAAATGCAGAAAATGCAGATCCATATCCGCTGGCAGAGCTGGCATCAATTCCATCATGGCAGTTTGTCATGGATGATGACTTTGATTCCAGCAGCAACTATATTCTGATCGCAGACCATGATGAGATCGCTGTCCAGAGCGTCACAGAGACGATCAATGAGGTCGATTTCACCTTTTCAGAATTCTCCATCCCGATCCGCAGCATGAATACAGCAGAATTGAATACTCTTCTGGGCACTCAGGAGAGTGTCGCCACGCTGAATGGTGAGCTCGTTGGATTTGACGAAAACGGCAATGAGGTCTTTGTTCTGCAGATCAAAGGATTCACTGTCCGGAATCGGATCAGTTCCACTGGCAATCCGACAGAGATCGGCAGCGAATATCTGACCGAAGCTCAGGTCCGGGCGCTCTGCGCTGCCGGTCTGGATCTCATCTTTTCTGAATCTCAGTCGGAACTGAGTCAAAATTGGCACCAAGTTCAGACTGAGCATGACCGATTTTTCCGGATGCGCCTGAATGGAGACTCCCGGATCTGGAAAAATGGACCGGCTGCAGATGCCGGATGGAGCGATTGCTATGGATTGGTTGCTGGAGCAAAAGGCGATCCCGGTCAGGATGCTGAGACATGGTATACTCATGTCGCATTTGCCGTTTCCGGTGATGGCTCAGGCTTTATTCTGGATGCCACCGAATGGACCGCAAACCATAAATATCTGGCAGTATTGACGACCACTGAGCCAGCAAATGAGCTGACTGCAGCTGACTTTGCGGGGCTCTGGATCAAATTTATCATCGATTCCGCAGCCAACATCAGGATCGCTGACTCTGGAGAATATTTCTCCGGAGAGACCGTGGAAGCTGCTCTGCAGGAACTGGGATCGATTCTGACAGGCATGGAAGATCTGCTCAAGGAGATTTAATATGAGCGTTGTAAATGAATTAAAAAGAATATCCGCTGCCAAAGCAGATATCAAACGGGCGATCAATGCCAAAGGCGGGACGCTGGTCAATGAGAAAATTTCAGAATATGCTGCAGCAATCGACAATCTGCTGCCGGAAGAGTTTGGATTCCGCGTCAGATTTATCGATTACGATGGCACAATTCTGAAAACCATGTATGTGGCAGATGGCGAATCTGCAAATCCTCCGGATGATCCTCAACACGATGGCATGATCTTTCAGGGCTGGAACTGTGCTCTGAATGACATTCATGGCCATAGAGACATCGGAACAATCTATACCACAGAGAGCGGAGCTTGTGAATTCGATGTCCGGATGGAGATCCCAACTGGTCTTACTGTCACATTTTATCCTTATATAGAAAGTGGCACTCTGACAATCGACTGGGGCAATGGCAGCTCTGATGAGATCTCCGGCACCGGCAGGCAATCGGTCAGCTTCACCTATGCGGACTATGGCACATATACGATCCAGATGAAAGTCTCCAGCGGAGGCAGCTGGTACATTCCGGACTATTTCTGCCAGGGCAGCAGCGGGAACTATTATCTGATCGCTGCCAGAATTGCTGGCATCCGGCAGATATCGAGTTATGCATTCCAGTATAAATACGGACTGCGGACTGTGACAATGGATCGGACTCTGGAGAGCATGGGCGAACAGATCTTCTATGAATGCAGAGCTATGGTCGCCATCATCTTTCCGGATTCGCTGACCACCATCGGCAGATATTCCATGCAATATTGCTATGGCCTGTCACGGGTTGTCTTTCCGGATTCGATCACCATCATTCCGGAATATATCTGCTACAACTGCCATGTGCTCGATGGCGTAACGATCCCCGATGGCGTGACAGAGATCCATCCATATGCCTTTCATGGGTGCTATTCCATCAATTATGTCCATTTCCCAAGCACGCTGAAATCCATCCGCAGCTATGCGTTCTGTGTGAATTATGCGCTGCGGGAAATCCATCTGCCGGAAGGCCTGGAATGGCTGGAAGATCGTGTCTTTCAGGATTGCTATGCTGTCGAGAAAGTCAATCTGCCAGAGAGTCTGACGCGCGTCAATGGGTATATTTTTCACCATTGCCGGAATCTGCGTCACATCAACATCCCGCGCAGCTGGACCAGCATTCCCAACGGTCTCTGCTATTGCTGTTACAGCTTGGAATCCATAGAGATTCCGGAAAATATCACGCATATCGGAGATGAAGCATTTTATGAGTGCTACCGGCTGACAGAGGTCAGATTCCATGCTGATATCGAAACAATCCGCTCCGGATCATTCCGGTATTGCCGGGCGATGCGGGATTATTATTGCTACCGGACCACTCCGCCGAATCTGACCAGCTCAAACGTATTCAATGAAATCCCTCAATCCTGTGTGATCTGGGTGCCAAAGAGCGCAGACCGGACTGTTCTGACCGCATACAAGACTGCTTCAAACTGGAGCAATTACGGAAATTATATGAAAGAAATGGAGGCCTGATATGGCAATTAAAAGAGATTTTTATGTGGAGCTGGCCGATGGGACCAAGCTCTATCGGACCTACAGCGACGCTGGAAAACAGATCATCCAGAATGAGACCGGCGTTCTCTTTGATGATGCTGTGGATGTGGAAGGCGCGACCTACACATACTCAGAAACGGATACAGATATCACAACTCCGGAGGTAAAAAATGCAGATTGATGCCTATGGATTTGATGCAACCAGCATTTATTTTCAGCGCCGGAAGCTGCATCCGTATATCATCCGGCAGAACGAAAATGTGCATTATATCTGCTTTTCGGATGCGGAGATGCGTCCGATCCACAGAATAACTCAGATTCCGGAGACCGGAGAAATCATCATCGAATGGGCATATGGCCGATGGTCCGATGCTGAATATTTGACATATATTCCTATAAATAAAACGTTGGAGGTAAATCATGGAAATCGGATATGATCCTCTATTGGGAGAATTGAGATCCGGCAATGCAAATCTGATCGGATTTCTGGCTCCGGAAGTCGTCAAAGAACCG
>JAEIGA010003532.1_pt1 | contig 24462 bp, 27 predicted proteins | sample 9270691 | NCBI WGS metagenome assembly JAEIGA01 (sample SAMN17057246, study PRJNA624740) | gut metagenome | biome: biome; isolation source: fecal sample | host: Bos grunniens | place: China: Xizang | collected 2019 | reverse complement strand
TGCTTGCTTAGCCAGCTTGCCAGTCTCGAGCGTGATCACACGCCCATCAGGAAGAATAATCTCCTTTTTTACAATATTCATCTTTTTAATGTGTTTTAGCGGATACGGTTTGTATCCAAATTTATTTATAGACCATAAAATGTCGCGCAAAGGTACTGCTTTTTTTTGACATACACAAATTCGCAATCACTTTTCTTGAATTTATCAAATATTTTTTGCATATTTCAAAAAAAAGCAGTACCTTTGCAGGTCATTTTTGAATTTAGAATAAAAACAAGATATGAAACAGAACTTTGTAGAAGAATTGCGTTGGCGCGGGATGTTGCAAGACATGATGCCAGGCACAGAAGAACAACTAATGAAAGAAGCCACCGCTGCATACCTAGGAATTGATCCCACTGCGGATAGTTTGCATATTGGTCACCTCTGCGGTATCATGATGCTGAAGCACCTGCAAAATGCGGGGCATAAACCAATCGCATTAATTGGAGGCGCGACAGGTATGATTGGCGACCCTAGCGGTAAGTCGGCAGAACGCAACCTGCTAGATGAAGCCACACTGCGTCATAACCAAGAATGTATCAAAAACCAATTGGAGCGTTTCCTTAACTTTGGTGAAGGCGAAAACGCAGCAGAATTGGTGAACAACTACGATTGGATGAAAGATTACACTTTCTTAGATTTCGCGCGCGAAGTGGGTAAGTTAATTACAGTAAACTACATGATGGCTAAAGACTCTGTAAAAAAGCGTTTTAATGGCGAAGCAAGTCAGGGAATGTCATTTACAGAATTCACATACCAACTGCTACAAGGATATGACTACGTCTACCTAAACAAACACAAAAACTGCAAGTTGCAGATGGGTGGTAGCGATCAATGGGGCAACATCACCACTGGAACCGAACTAATCAAGAAGATGGGCGGCGGAGAGGCTTTTGCACTAACATGCCCATTGATCACCAAAGCTGATGGTGGTAAATTTGGTAAAACAGAGAGCGGCAATATTTGGCTCGATCGTAAATACACTAGTCCATATAGATTCTACCAATTCTGGTTGAACGTGAGCGACGACGATGCAAAAAAATACATCCGCATTTTCACATGTCTAGATAAAACAACTATTGACACCCTCATTGCAGAACACGAAGCGGCACCTCACACACGCGCGTTGCAAAAACGACTTGCAGAAGAAGTAACCGTAATGGTACACAGCCGCGAGGACTATGAAGCAGCTGTAGAAGCCAGCAATATCCTATTCGGCAATGCCACTAAGGAAGCTCTGAACAAACTGGACGAAGAAACTTTCTTGCAAGTTTTCGAAGGGGTAGATAAATATGAAGTAAGTATAGAAGATATGCAGGCAGGTATCCCTCCGCTCGATCTTTTAGCTGAAAGGACAAAAATTTTTCCATCAAAAAGCGAAGCACGCAAGATGATTACCGCAAACGGTTTCTCCATCAACAAAGAGAAATTCACCGACCCACAACAAGTGGTAAGCGTTGATATGCTACTTAAAGGCAAATATCTACTCTGTCAAAAAGGAAAGAAAAACTATTCTATCATCGAGGCGAAATGATTATCATTCTGTGCGCACCAAGCGGGTCGGGCAAATCGACTATGGTTAAACACTTGCTAGAAACATATCCTGGTAAGTATGAATTGTCCATCTCTGCCACCACACGCGCTCCACGAGGACAAGAAATACACGGAAAAGAGTATTATTTCATCTCGCGTGAAGAGTTTGAACAACATATACAGAGCAACGACTTTATCGAGTACGAGCAAGTATATGAAGGACTATACTATGGAACGCTAAAATCTGAGATTGAACGTATTCAAAAAGCTGGACGCACAATCGTGTTTGACATCGATGTGAAGGGCGGAATCAACCTAAAAAAGATATTTGGCGATGAAGCATGCGCTATCTTCATAGCTCCACCTTCAGTGGAAGAACTATCACGTCGTCTTCATGGTAGAGGCGATACCAGCGAGGAAATGATCCAAAAACGATTAGCTAAAGCTGAAATAGAAATGGCAGACGCACCTCACTTTGATTATATCGTGGTAAACGATCAATTGGAGCAAGCAAAACAAGATTTAGAAAAGGTAATAATCGAAAGTCAAAATTGAAAGTTGACACTCAAGAGTAGATGAAAATTGGCATATACGGAGGGTCTTTTAATCCGATACACTTTGGACATATTGGATTAGCACAATGGGTGATCAAAAACACCGATTTAGATGAAATATGGCTGATGGTATCGCCTAATAACCCACTAAAAGACCAATCTATACTCGCTGACGAACAAGTACGACTGCAGAAAGCAAAAGAGGCTATATTGCCAGGTTTAGCAATAGTGGCATCTGATTTTGAATTTCGACTACCACGCCCCAATTACACCGCCAACACCCTGAAAGAGTTACAAAAAGCGTATCCTGAGCATCAATTTACACTAATAATTGGTGAAGATAATTTGAGTATTTTCCACAAATGGAAAGATTACCTATATATATTAGAAAATTATCGCATATTCGTTTACCCTAGGCATGGGTGTAAAGACTACAAAATTCCTAATGCAAAAGATTTAATGTTGCTAAAAGAAGCACCATATTTTGATATTTCTTCAACAGAATTGCGAAAAAATTTGCATAATTGAAAATAATTTCGTAACTTTGCACTCCGAAAAAGGAAGAATACTAAATAAAATATATTTACTAACTATAAATGAATTAGTTACTATGATTCGCACAACATTCAACAAACTGAGAGAAGTGAAGGATAGCCTTCCAAAGGGTAGTTCAGCAGTAATTGCTGAAGAGTTAGGAATTGCCGCAGACGATGTTCGCGCATTTTTCAATGGTACTGCTACTGTAGGTTACCACATTGAGCAAGGTCCTGACGGAGGTATCGTAGTTTTGGAGGACACCAAGATTTTGGATGTTGCTCTCCGCGTAGCTTGGGCTAGTAAAAACGCGCTATAAGAATTGCGCTTAGCATAGAAAATGAATAAGAAATTATTAGTTTTAGCACTGGCGCTGATATGCGCTGGTGCTTGTCCTTTTCAAGCGCATGCAGAAAGCAGCGACACGAAAGAGATTGGTTTAACCTTAGAAGTAGGAGCAGACTTGGTGAGCTCATACTTATGGCGCGGCTACAACATTGGAGGATTAGCAATTCAGCCATCCGTAACATTAGATTGGAATGGATTATATGTATGCGGTTGGGCAAATATCGGTGCTGATAACTGGACATTTGAAGATATTAATCCAGAAATGGATATCACTATCGGATATGACAACTATGGCGTACAAGTAGATTTAACACATCTATATTATTTTGGCGGAGACGCATACTTTCCACGCGGCGGATTTAAACCCGAGCCAGACCAAGAATCTAGCAGTACAATGGAAGCGCACGTAGGATTCCGTTTAGGTGACATCGTAGAGAAAGTTCCATTATCTATAGATTGGCACACTACCATCTATGGTGCAGATTTTTACATCAACGAAGCAGGAGAAGCACAACGTGCATGGTCTACTTATATACAACTTGGATACGATCTAAACTTGCCTCTAGGTTTAGTATTGGGAGCAAAAGTAGGTCTGACCCCATGGAGAGGTTTATACTCTAACTATAACGAGGTATGGAAGAATGCTAAAACTGTAGCAATTAACAATATCAACTTGAGATTGGAACGTGAATTTGAGTTTAAAAACTTATATCTCGGCTTTTGGGGAGAATGTATGCTCAACTGCTACGGCATAGACAAAACAAATGTCAAAGCCGAATTAAGCAATGCCATTAATGACTTCGAGAGCAACAACAATGGTTATCAACGCCTCAATTGGTGTATTGGTGCAAGTTTGTATTTCGGAAACGAGTGGTAAATAAGATAGCACATGAAAAAGTGGGTAGCACTAGGATTTGCAATCATAGCAGCATTATTACTGCTATTATTTCCTCGTAATAAAACGGCGCAATATTATCATAACCAAGGTCATGCATTTGGCACCTACTACAATATTCGTTATAGTAGCGAAAAAGATTTACATGAAGCGATTAAAGTCGAACTAAAAAAAATAGACTCATCGCTCAGCATGTTTAACCAGAATTCTATCATAAGCAAGATCAACCAAAACGAAAGCAACAATATAGACTCTCTATTTAAACGAATGTATCAAGAAGCTTATGCTATCAGCGAGCTTTCGCATGGTGCATTCGACATCACCGTAGCACCCTTGGTAAATGCATGGGGGTTTGGCACAAACAGCGAACACAGAGCTAACAACTATGCAGTAAAAGTAGATAGCATAAAACAATTTATCGGATACAAAAAAACACGCTTAATAAATGACCAATTAAGAAAAGATGATGAGCGTATCACATTAGACGCCAGCGCCATAGCAAAAGGATATGCCTGTGACGTCGTGGCCGACATGTTGCGCAAAGAAGGATGCGAGAACCTATTGGTAGATATCGGAGGTGAAGTAGTTTTGCAGGGCGTAAACGACAGAGGACATGCATGGCGCATAGGAATTAGCAAACCTAAAAACGATGCTACAGGAATGGAAAAAGAGCTACAGGAAGTTATTGAAAGCCAAAAGCTCTGCATGGCCACCTCCGGCAATTATCTGCAATACTATTTAGTAGATGGCAAACGCCGCAGTCACACGATAGATCCTCGAAGCGGTTATCCTGTTGAGCACTCTTTGTTGAGTGCTACCGTTACCGCTCGGAGTTGCATGCGCGCAGACGCACTTGCCACAGCATGCATGGTGCTAGGCGAAGAGGACGCAATCAACATCATCGAACAAACAGATGACGCTGCTTGCTACCTCATAATTGCAGAAGGAGATAGCATTCGCATTCGCACATCCAAAAGGTGGTGAACAACAAAAAAACTACAATATTTCTCATAAACTCAAACAAAAACATTTTTTATTTGCATATATAAAAAAAAAGTAGTACCTTTGCAGGCTGAATTATTATGACAAAGAAGGGAATTTTTATATTCGTTATTACATTGTTGCTGACTGCTTGCAGTGAGTATCAACAATTATTGAAATCAACAGACCCAGAATTGAAATACCAAAAAGCATTGGTTTATTTCAATAATGAGCAGTATGTAAAAGCACAAACACTTCTTGATGAAGTGACTACCTATTATCGTGGCACAGACCGTTCACAAGATGTTTTAGCATACTTGGCTCGTTGCTATATGGGGCAAAAAGACTACACTTCAGCCTCAGAATATTACCAAGCATATATACGCAACTACCCAAAAGGAAGGTATATTATTGAAGCTCGTTTTCAAGTAGGACATTGCTACTACCTTGATGCGCCAGATGCACGACTAGACCAGAGAGAAACAAAGAAAGGTATAGAGTTTTTCACGCAATTTGTAGAATTATACCCAGATAGCCCATATGCAGAACAGGCATATCAGGAAATGGGCGAACTATATGACAAATTAGCACAAAAAGAATATGTCAGTGCGAAATTGTACTATAACTTAGGTACATATCTGGGCAACAACTATCTTAGTGCAGAAATTGTAGCAAAAAATGCGTTAAAAGACTACCCAACCAATAAATATCAAGAAGAGTTAAGTTGGATCATCCTACAAGCGAAATACCAACAAACACTTAACTCTGTTGAGACAAAAAAGCTAGATCGTGCAAGAGATACGGAAGATGAATATTATAGTTTCATTACTGAATATCCTGATTCAAAGCACCGAAACGCAGCAGATCGTATCGGAAAAGAAATGAAAAAAATGCTTGATCAATAAACTAGATAATTCAAAAACAAAAAATATGATTGATTACAAACAAAGTAAAGCTCCCAAGACAACAATTACAAGGGACCTCAACGAACTCACCGAAAAGGTAGGAAACGTATATGAGACAGTAGCTATCATTGGCAAACGCAGCAACCAAATCAGTGCAGCATTAAAAAAAGAATTGGATGCTAAATTACAAGACTTCTCTGTTCCACAAGATTCTATTGAAGAAACATTTGAGAACAAAGAGCAAATTGAGATTTCACGTAGTTATGAGCAACTACCAAAAGCGACCCTGATTGCCACTCAAGAATTTATTGATGACGAGCTACTCTATCGTAGTAGTAATCGAGATGAAGTACTAAAATAATTGAGTTTATTTGGTAAACATATCTTAGTAGGGATAAGCGGCGGTATCGCCGCTTATAAAATCCCCGAACTAATCCGTCTCCTGAAAAAAGCAGGTGCGGATGTACAGGTAGCAACCACCAAGAACGCCTTGGAGTTTGTTACCTCTCTTACACTACAAACCGTCAGCGGACACAAAGTCTATTCAGATGTATTTGCCGCTATAAACGAGCATAGTACGGAACACATATCCCTACCAGAGTGGGCCGACTTAATGATTGTAGCCCCTGCAACTGCTAATGTTTTATGCAAAATGGCAAATGGCATAGCTGATGATGCACTAACCACCACATTTGCTGCCATGCGCAAACCTGTGGTAATAGCTCCTGCCATGAACACCAACATGTACGAATCACCCGCAACACAACAAGCTATAGCACTACTTAAGCAATGGGACAACATTACTATGCTTGATTGTGCACTTGGTGAATTAGCATGCGGCACAAGCGGTAAAGGCAGAATGCAAGACATAGAAACTATTGTAGCAGCCTCCGACTGTGCCTTAACGCCAAATACATTACATAACAAACACATTGTTATCACTGCAGGACCTACACAAGAGGCAATAGATCCTGTTCGCTTTGTTAGCAATGCTTCAACGGGGAAAATGGGCTATGCCATTGCACGCGCGTGCCTGAAAAGAGGAGCAAAAGTTACTTTAGTGAGTGGTCCATGCCATATTTCTATGCAAGCATGGAAAAATTTCACACCACTTAATATAGTAGCTGTTACCTCGGCAGAAGAGATGTATCATGCTACAACAAAAGCTTTTAACACTGCTGATATAGGCATCTTATGCGCCGCTGTTGCAGACTTTACCCCAACCCACACTGCCACACAAAAAATAAAAAAGCAAGCAGGGCAAACCATAATGACTATTGAAATGACTTGCACTACTGACATTGCCGCCACATTGGGGAAAATAAAGCAAGAAGGACAAATGTTAGTAGGGTTTGCTCTGGAAACACACAATGAATTAAATAATGCCCAGCACAAGCTACAATCCAAGAACTTGGACATGATAGTACTTAATAGCTTGCAAGATGCCGGTGCTGGATTTGGTACTGACACCAATAAAGTTACTCTACTCTTCCCCAATGGTACACAAAAAAATCTCCCCCTTACTTCTAAGGAGGAGGTTGCAAATATCATTGTTGATCAACTAATTTAACTTTTCAATCTATTCAACAAGCTTCCGATCAAGGACTTATCTTCCTGTTTTTCTTCTGTAGCGATTGGTGTTGCCTGTACTTCCATTTCTCCCTCTGGAATCCATTCCTTGCGCTCTTCGATCTCACCCAATTGACTTTGCACAAAAGCTATCACATCATTTAGCCCCTCTGTAAAGTGTGCGAAATCCTCTTTGTACAAGAAAACTTTGTGTTTTTCAAATTGAGGTACTTCAGTCTCCCCTACTTGTTTGCGCTTACTCTCTGTTATGCACAAATACAAATCCTCGTTACGAGCCTTCTTCACATCTAAATAATAGATACGCTTTCCTGCTTTAACCGAACGAGAATAGACAATTTCCGGTTCATTCTTCATTTCGTGTCTACGATTTTCCATATATTCCTCATTTTAATTATTTAGGCTGCAAAGTTACAACAAAAAAAGCAAATATGCAAGTAAAAAAACACTCAAAATAAAAAAATAGGCTTTTTTTACACAATAGGTCACTCGGATTCATCTGTAACGAAAAATAAATCTTATTTTTCTTGTATATATAATAGATTTTTTGTACCTTTGCAGAGTATTTGTATAAATGGCCACGATTAATAATAAAACAACAATGATAAACAGAACACTAGTAAGAACTAAAATCATTCAAACGCTCTTCGCGTACTACAAAACAGATGCTCAATCTCCCCTTACTGCTCGTAAGGATTTGCTAAATAGTTTTTCGAGCACATACAGTCTGTATATGGTATTATTGGCATTCGCCGATGAATTAACTACCTACGCAGAAGAACAATTGCAGGCAAATAAGGCCCGTGCTGCAGTATTGCATCAATCGTATATCCCTAACCATAATTTTGTAAACAACCGTATCGCTCAACAGTTGTTTAACAATCGTCGTCTTCGCACATATTTAGAGGATCAGCATTTAAGTTGGGATACTGGCATGAGTGCTGTTGAGTCTGTGTATAAGCAATTAATACAAACTCCGTTCTATCTAGAATACATGCAACTAGAGCATCCCACCTTTGAAGATGACAAACGTCTATGGCGCAAGATTTATAGTAGTTTGCTCATAGAGAACACAGATCTATGCACAGCGTTGGAAGATATGGAGATAGCATTAGATTTCCAAGGTTGGACCACTGAAATGGATGTTGTGTTGACTTATATAGACAAAACCATCAAGCGTTTCACAGAAGAGAAAGGAGATGAGCAAGTATTGTTAGAGATGTTTAATTCGGAAGATGAATTGACATTTGCAAAAGACTTACTCCGTTTAACAATCGAACACGCCGACTCATATAAGCAACTTATTGCAAATTCACTACACAATTGGGAAGCAGAACGTATTGCATATATGGACTATATTATCTTGATCACAGCCATCACAGAGATTTCCCACTTCAATAGTATTGCACTAGAGATTTCGATGAACGAGTACATTGAATTGGCAAAAGAATTTTCCGGTGAAAAAAGCCATGTATTCATCAATGGAATTTTAAATAACATCGTAGGTCAATTACGACGAGAAAATAAGATTTTTAAATCAACACGTTAATATTAATTACAAATAAATAAATTAGAGATTATGTTACAATTCATTCTTTTACAAGCAGCTACTTCTGCAAGTAGCACCCAACAAGGCGGTTGGTCTTTTTGGTTGATGATGATTGCAATTTTTGTGGTGTTCTATTTCTTTATGATTCGTCCACAACAGAAAAAACAAAAAGAATTACAAAAACAACGCGATGCTATTAAAAAAGGTGATAAAGTAATCACCGCAGGAGGCATTTACGGAATTATCAAAGACGTACAAGAGACAACATTTTTGATCGAAGTGTCTAAAGATGTAACTATCAAGGTTGATAAGGGTAGCGTATATGTTTCTGCTGAAGAGGCACAACAAGCTCCAAAAGATAACAAATAATTAGGTTGGTGCACATTGGTACTGAAAATATTAAGCGCGCCATCAAGCGGCTATGGATATGGTTGATGCGTAAAGATGCGCTCATCTATCTTTTGTTTGTAGCATTAGTTACCTTGTTTTGGTGGGGACATTCGATGACTTCACAACGCGAGATAGTCGTGAAAATACCTATCATATACACGGACATCCCAGCAGAGGTTGTTTTTACTCATCCACTACCTACAACATTAAAAAGCACGATACGTGATAATGGTCGCCATTTGCGGTACATTCAACACACTCAGCCAAGCCTAACAATAAATATAGCTCAAATGTTGAATGCAGATGATAGTTGTTTACTATTATCTACGGATATTATTCGCCAGAAAGTACAAGATATGCTTCCGGGTTCGACAACTATACAACAAATATCTCCTGAAGAGATATCTGCCACCTATTATGTCGAACACAAAAAATGCGTCCCAATTAGGCTACGCGCACAATGGACGCTAGGAAATCAATATCAGTTGGTAACTCCTCCTACCATCCAACCTGAGTTTGTAGATATTTATGGAGAATTAGATATTGTTAATGCCATTGATACTATAAACACGGATAGCATTATTATAGAAGATATACAAGGTACCGTAAAAAAGGAAATTAGTTTGATACTCCCCGAAGGAGTACGCTGTCTTAAACCAAATACGATTATCACTTGTGAAGCTGAGCAATTTACTGAAAAGACATTTGTTCTTCCCATTGAAGTGACTGGGTTACCTCAAGGTGAAAAAATGCAGATCTTTCCTCAAACTACTACGGTAATAGTACGCGTAGGAATATCTCATTTTTCGGATGTAGTATCAGAAGATTTTCGTGCAGTGTGTAATTATCCTCTTCAACAATCAAATACACTACCTATTGAAATCATTAATAACAACCCACACGTTACAAAAGTGCGTTCTAACATTCGTGAAGTAGAATATCTCATCGAGCGATAAAATGAAAAGAATACAAATGGTGGATCTGCAAACGCAGTACCAACATATAAAAGAAGAAATAGATCGGGGCATTCAGTCTGTTATTGATTCCGCATCATTTATTAAAGGTCCTATAGTCAGCGATTTACAAGCCCATCTAGAAGCATATACAGGAGCGAAACATGTCATTCCTGTAGGCAATGGTACAGATGCACTGCAAATTGCTTTAATGTCTTTAGGCCTTCAACCTGGTGATGAAGTTATTACACCAACTTTTACTTTCATAGCAACAGCAGAAGTGGTAGCTCTATTAGGGTTGACACCGATAGTGGTGGATGTTGATTGGGATACCATGAACATATCCATCGATGCCATTCGTAAAGCCGTTACACCACGCACAAAAGTTATCGTTCCAGTACATCTATTTGGTCAATGTGCTAATATGGATGCGATCATGAGCATTGCAAAAGAATACAATCTGTATGTAGTAGAAGACGCCTGCCAAGCCATTGGTGCAAAATACACATCAGTTGATGGCACTACTCGCCAAGCAGCAACAATAGGACATATCGGTTGTACTAGTTTCTTCCCTTCAAAGAACCTCGGTTGCTATGGCGATGGTGGTGCAATATTCACCAATGATGATATACTTGCACATAAAATGCGTGCAATAGCTAATCATGGTATGGTTATTCGATATCATCACGACGAAGTGGGTATTAATTCACGTTTAGATAGTATTCAAGCTGCAGTATTAGATGTAAAATTGCCACATCTCAACGAGTACATTGCTTCTCGTCAGCGCGCAGCAACTTATTATGACAAGGCATTTGCCAACCACCCCCACATTCTTGTTCCTGGAAGAGAAACCCAATCCACTCACGTATTCCATCAATATACCTTACGATTAATCGGGATAAATCGCGATGCTCTACGTGAAGCATTGGCTGAAAAAGGTATTCCTTCTATGGTTTACTACCCTATTCCATTACATTTACAAAGAGCATATAGAAATTCACGTTATCAAATTGGTGACTTCCCCGTTGCAGAAAAATTATGTGCTTGTGTACTATCGTTACCAATGCATACAGAATTGGATGACGAGCAATTGGCTTATATTACACAAAACGTTTTAGAGGTGCTAGAAAATTGTAAATTATAAAAGTAAATAGCATTATTATGGCTACATCACTCACACTAACACAACAACAAAAACTTCAAATTAAACTATCGCCTGCACAAATTCAGGTGATGCGCCTATTGGAAGTACCTGCGTGTGAGTTACAAGCACGAATCTCCGAAGAACTACAAAAAAATCCTGCATTGGAGGAAGGTACTGATAACACAAAGGATCTTGATTCGCAAGAGTCCACCATAGAAAGTGAGGAATATACTAATCCTTTGCAAAATGATGATTTTGACTACGATGATTTCGTACAAGACGATGATATCTACGAACGTGGTGCATATAATAATCGTTCGCAAGAATCCTTCAAAGAAGACATACCATTCTCTGTAGGTGTTAGTTTTGGCGAATATCTTAAATCGCAGATTTATCTCACTAAAATGGATAAACCTGATAGACACATCGCAAAATTTGTAGTAGGAAATATTGATGAAATTGGATATCTCCGACGTACAATAGAAGAATTAGTGGATGATTTGAGTTTTCGCGAAAATATCAGCGTAACCGATGAAAAAATGCGGGAAATTGTAACGCAAATTCAGCAGTTCGATCCCCCCGGAGTAGCAGCTTACGATCTACAAGATTGTCTTCTCATTCAACTCAAGCAAAAACCATCCACCACCCAGGTAGAACTGGCAATCACTATCATTTCACGTTTTTTTGAAGCATTTTCCAGAAAACAGTTCAACAAAATCACTCAAAAATTAGATATCACCGAAGAACAACTAAAAACCGCAATTGCTGAGATTACACATCTTAATCCCAGACCTGGTAATAGTTGGTTAGGAACTGTATATGACCGCAATCAGTCTGCAGTCATACCAGATTTCATTGTTGAAGAAGATAACGAAGAATTGGTAGTATCACTCAATCAAGGTGACATACCACCATTACATATATCGCCGGAGTATAATCAGATGTTAGAAACATATTCCAAGGAAGAAAAGACTCATCAATCTCAACACGAAGCAGCCAAATTTGTAAAAGGGCAAATTGACGATGCAAAATGGTTTATCAATGCATTACGCCAACGCAATGAGACACTTATGCAAACAATGACAGCCATCGTCGCATACCAACGAGATTTCTTCTTACAAGGTGATAGTTCATACCTCAAACCTATGGTACTCAAGGACATTGCTGATATTACAGGTCATGATGTATCCACTATCTCACGCGTATGTAGTAGCAAATATGTAGATACACCTTTTGGAATATTCCCGCTCAAATACTTCTTTTCTGAGGCTATCCTCAAACAAGATGGCGAAGAAATTTCCACAAGAGAGATAAAAGAAAAAGTTCGCGAAATAATTGATAACGAAGACAAACAACATCCTATTACTGACGATGAATTAGTAACGTTGCTTCATGATAATGGCTATAAGATAGCTCGTAGAACTGTAGCTAAATATCGCGAGCAATTAGGTATTCCTGTTGCAAGATTACGCTATCAAATATAAGATCTATGCAAAAGATTGTCAGAAATACATCTAAAATATTGAGCGCCATATTACACCCTTTATTGCTCCCATCCTATGGAATAGGATTATACGTGGCTATGTTGCAAAACCATCTGCAAACATTACCAGAAGCATACATATGGATAAGTATTCTTGGCACTATAGTCCTGACAGCCCTTATCCCTATCTGTATAATTATTTTATTATGGAAGTTTGGCACTATTTCGTCTTTTTATATTGAGGATGCCAGAGAACGTTCTTTACCATACATCTACACTTTATGTTGTTTTAGTTTTTGGTGTTATTTTATCACTTCAATAATCAAATTACCACAGGTATGGGTATGTATATCCGTAAGTACGACCATAGCACTATTATTGGTGATAATCATTAATTGCAAATGGAAAATTTCTGCTCATCTCACAGGTATGGGTGGTCTATTGGGTGGCATATGCAGTATTGCCTTGTATTATAGCATTCTGCCTACCACACTAATTATTTTAATCCTTCTTCTATCATTAGCATTAATGTATGCACGAATACAACTCAATTCACACACACCCACACAGACAGTAGGAGGCTATTTATTAGGTATCCTATGCATATTCACCCCCAACTTAATCATGTTTCATGTATAAATACCTTTTTGTTATATTCCTTTCGTTGTTTTCCCTAAACGCAATAGGAAAAACGCATTCGCAATCTATCGTACTCAGTGATAGTGCCAATGTATATATATTGACATGCACTCCGGGAAGCGAAGTTTGGTCTAAATATGGGCATACTGGAATACGTATCTTTGATCAATCTCAAAACATAGACATAGTTTTCAATTATGGTATATTCTCCTTGATGGAAAAGGGATTTTATCTTAAGTTTATACAAGGCGAAACATACTATCAATTAGGAATAGAGTCATATGCTCATTTTGAGGATTTTTATAGTCGCATTGGTAGAAAGACTTATTTACAGCAGCTCAATCTTAATCAGGAGCAAAAACAAAGAGTTTTTGATGCTCTGCTCATCAATTACCAACCGAATAACCGGTACTACCTTTATAACTTTGTCTTTGATAATTGTGCAACGCGCCCATATTATTTGCTTAAAGGCGCATTACAAGGTAGCATCATTTCTAATTACAAAGGATATATGGGGCAATCCTTCCGATCCACCATATCACATTATACAGGTCCATACTCATGGGTCGATTTCGGTATTAATCTAGTCTTTGGCAATAAAGCCGACCAACTCATGACCAATGAGCAACGTCTTTTCTTACCCGAAGAACTAATGTTCTACCTTTCAGAAGCGTATCTATCTGACGGAACTCCTCTCATTACTCATCAAGAGATTCAAAAATTTCCGGTCGAATTCGTGCCATGGTACACAGACTCTCGATTGGGAATAATCTTATTCGCACTACTAATGGTAGGTATCAGTTTATGGGATAGACACCGCAAACGCCTATCATGGTGGATAGATGCAATTCTCTGTTTAGTTTACCTTATTTTACTAACAATAGTCATCTTTTTAACATTCTTCTCAGTTCATCCATTAGTTGGTTTTAATTGGCGACTAATTATTTTTCCTTCTATTCACCTATGCGCACGACTCATTTATTGGCTACGCTGATAGCCTTAATACTCTTTCCAATATCTATTATAGCAGCTCAACCCCGTTTGACCATAGTTGTAGTTATTGATGGTATGACATCTGAAAATCTCAACCGTCTTCGTCCATTTTGGTCTGCAGGAGGACTTAGAACACTCAGCGAGGAAGCATTTCAAACTACGATAGCTTTTCCCCACTCTGTTAATGGCGGATCTGAAACCACAGCTACGCTCATGACAGGTAACACGCCATCGCGACATGGTGTGATGGACGATCAGTACTTCTCGCGCACCTTCCGCACAACTAAGTATACACTCTACGATAACCAAGTTTCAGGTATTGGTACGATACTCCAACTATCACCACGCGCTATTACAACCACTACACTAACAGATGAATGGCGCATACACCAAGGGACTGAAGCTAAGATTTATGCTATCGGTTTGCAACCACAATCCACTATTATTATGGCGGGACATGCGGCAAATGCGTGCTGCTGGCTGGATGCTAATAGCCTCAAATGGGTCACCTCTTCGTTTTATTCTGAAGGCCTACCATCTGCAGCCGATGCTATGAATATAAGCGGTAGAATAGAAGAACTATCAGAACGTACATGGACACCCCGTTTAGACATATCCATGTACACATCACCGACCAAAGACGAACGCAGACGTCTATTTAACTATCTACCCAAGAAAGACCTACTGCGCACTAGTACAGCCAATACACTTGTAGTTGAAATGGCACTCGCAATGCAAGAGACTCAACAGCTAGGTCTGGATAACAATCCTGACTTACTACTCATGCAGTTGACTACACTTTCGCCAAAAGCCACATCTGATGCTATACAATCTGCTGAACAAGAAGATATGTATCTAGGAATTAACCAAGATTTAGGTTTCCTAATGGACCAACTCAACCTACGTATAGGTAAAACAAATTACCAAATTCTAGTAGTCGGACGTCCAATCAAAGGGCATGATACACAGATGTATGATATGGCAGGCATTTCAGTTCAGCACTTCAATATTGATCGTGCAGCAGCACTAACAAGCACGTATTTGATGGCTATATATGGCCATGAGCGCTGGGTAGATGGAGGTTATGGTCCGTTCATATATCTCAATCGCACGCTCATAGAGCAGAAACGCTTATCTTTGGAAACTATTCAGCGTCAAGTAGCCAATTTTATCATGGATTTTGAAGGTGTACAAGTAGCATATCCTATTCACGAGGCTATTCGTTCCGAACATAGTAATTCCATCTATCGAAAATTGGCCGGTGATGTTTTCTTCCAACTACAAGACCATTGGATACTTGACACCAACGATAATAAGCAATATGACCATGTCATCCAATCGTCACCAACTGCACCACTTATGCTGTGGTCTGCTACATTACGCAGTTTTCCTACCAACAATTTGGATGCCACTTGCCTAAAATCGCTACTAATCAACCAATAACTATAAATTAACTAATGTAATTTACTATGATTTTCTACGAAATTAAAATCAGCTACACTCGACAAACGGGCGAAGATAATCCTGCTGCAGTCAAAGAATCGTATATGATAGAAGGCCTAACATGCGCCGATGTTGAAAAACGTTTGATAGAAGAAATCAAACCTTTTATTTCCGGTGAATGGGAAGTAAAGAGCTGCAAACAAGTACAGTTCTATGACTTAATTCCTAATCCTGATGGCGATCGTTGGTACAAAGCACGTGTGGAAATGATTACCTTAGAAGATAATGGTAAGGAAACCCGCAAAGCGGTTAGTATTTTTGTACAAGCTTGCAATCTAACCGATGCTAATAAACACCTACACCAAGCACTCAACAATTTAGATTGCGAAGTAGTTAGTATCACTCGTTCTCCTATACTGGATGTCTTCCGAGGAGTATAACAATATACAGAATTATCATCACGTTGAACCATATTCAGCAAAATATCGTCTCTATTCGCCAACATATCCCCAATGGTGTTAAGTTGATTTGCGTTAGTAAGTTTCACACTACTGATTCTATTATGCAGGCATACGAAGTAGGCGAACGTGATTTCGGCGAAAGCAGAGTTCAAGAATTACTTCCCAAATACGAGGTACTTCCTAAAGATATTCGCTGGCACTTTATAGGTCATTTACAGACTAACAAAGTACGAATGATAGTTCCTATCGTGTACATGATTCATTCGGTAGATAGCATGCGGTTACTCGAAACAATTAACCGTGAAGCTGAAAAGATAAATCGCAAAGTGAATGTTTTACTGGAAGTACATGTAGCCAAAGAACAAACAAAATCTGGATTCGCTATCGACGAATTATTATCCATAAAAGAATACCTTTCAACCTTCAACTATATTGAGGTGTGCGGTATCATGGGTATGGCTACTAACACAAAAGATGAGGAAGAGATTCGCCGTTGTTTTCGCATCATAAAATCTATTGGGCTGCAATTATTATCCCATAGTACGAACAACAATGCTGCAAAAGGTAACAAATCTGCTATCATCAGTATGGGCATGTCTGACGATTATCTAATAGCGATAGAGGAAGGAAGTACGATGGTCCGTATCGGCTCATCTATTTTTGGAGAGAGAGTATAAGATTAAGCAATAGAATAAATATTAAACAGAACAAACATGACTATTATTCTTGATTTAGGAGGCGTGCTCATGCAGCATAATATGCCAGAATGCATTGAGCGTTTTCGTGCTATGCTAGGCAATGATACCATGGAAGAAGTTATGGGTATGAAATCTAATGCAGAAGGTCTGCCTAATAGTTTGATGGACCAATTTGAATGCGGTAATGTCAGCACAGACGAATTTGTACATGCAATTTTAATACGTGCAAAAGAGGGCACTACTAAGCAAGATGTAATAAATGCATGGAACGCCATGCATGCTGGCATCCCAGCAGAACGTATGAAGATGATTAGAACTTGGCAACAAGCGGGGCATCGTTTAATAATGCTAAGCAATAATAATGCTATACATTGGGAAGACATCCACCAGAAATATGATTTCTCAATGTTTGATCATTTATTTTCATCTCATATAGAGCATTGCAACAAACCTAATAGAGGCATATATGAAGTTGTTCATCGCTACTTGACAGATAATCATTACGACAAACCATACTATTTTGTAGATGATTTAGCTGCTAATCGCGAAATGGGTGAACAATTTGGTTGGTATACTTATCCTACACTTGAAGCCTTGAAAGCGGCAATGAAATAAGCAAAAAGAGTTCGGCGACTGCCGAACTCTTCTATTACGATCCTATGATCTTTTAGACTATTACTTCTTGAAATAGCGATTGTAAAGTCCTTCAAAACCTTTACCATGGCGAGCTTCATCTTTCGCCATCTCATGTACAGTATCGTGGATAGCATCCCAATCCATCGCCTTTGCTCGCTTAGCAATACGAAGTTTGTCATCACAAGCACCAGCTTCAGCCATCATACGTTTTTCGAGGTTCTCCTTAGTACTCCAAACTACTTCGCCAAGCAATTCTGCAAATTTAGAGCAGTGTTCTGCTTCTTCCCAAGCATAACGCTTAAATGCTTCTGCAATCTCAGGATATCCTTCACGGTCTGCTTGACGTGACATTGCAAGATACATTCCTACCTCAGTAGCCTCACCTAAAAAATGAGCATTGAGGTCTTTAATCATCTCATCGTCAGTATCCTTTGCTACGCCGATGATATGCTCGCATGCAAATGCAATTCCCGCATTTTCGTCCACTTCTTTCCATGTTACTATTTGTTTGCATTGTGGGCAACGCTCTGGTGCCTCTGCGCCCTCATGTACATAACCACAGATTGGGCAAATAAACTTCTTTGTCATATTCGTGTTTGTGTTATTAGTTGTTAATATTTATTATCAATAGAAAATGCACAATAATCGTGCCAAAGTAGCATACATTCTTAATTATTTTTTCCATTTTTTCTCTCACACAAATCTTAATGCATAAATATACTCCGAAAAATTGCATATATGTAGTTTTTTTTGTATCTTTGCACGTTTTTTCAAGAATGTAACAAAACATAATTCTATATGAAACACATTATTCTTATTTTTTTAGTTGCAATTAGCATTACATCATGCAGCACCAGTTCTCTATCTACTCAATCTGAGTTGAACGCTAACACCCAAAATCCTATTATGCCTATCACATACGTTGGCAACCCAATAGATGTGGTATTAACAGATTATCTACCTGGCATTTGCGATAGTGATTCTGTGGTTTATACTACAGAACCCACTTATCAAGTGAAAAACATCACAAAGGAAGGCTTTACACTTGAAGGTGACGGCACATTATCCGTATTATCTGTGGATGTACCTAGTAAAAATGCACACTACGATATCGCTATTATACCAAATGGTACACGTCAACAATTGCTCGTGACAGAATCATGTACAGATTCTACTGTAACCCTCCGACTGCTTGATGAGATGGAACATGTACAATGGCGTGCATTCTGGCAAGATACCAAACTCGATAACCAAGCCATAGAATATGGACAATATGACAAATTTGCCATTATCCATCTTGACCAAGCATGGCAAAATACAACAGGACGTACTTTCTTGCGCGTTTATGCACTAAACGAAGGACAAATGCTAAACGATATTCTCATACCATTGCAAGATGGAAAACCTGTGACTGACGTAGCACAACTCACCCGATTTGATGATCAGGCACAAATCCTTTATTCGCTTATGATTGATCGTTTTCATAACGGCAACAAACGCAACGATTGGAAAATGAACAGCCCTGAGGTCTTGGACATTGTAGATTATCAAGGTGGTGATATTGCAGGTATCACTAAAAAAATCAAAGAAGGATTCTTCGAGGAATTAGGTATTACGACCATTTGGATATCCCCTATTACCCAAAACCCTTGGGATGCATGGGGTATGAATATCTTTGCTAATGGTAATAAATACGACTCCACAAAATCATACACTAAATTCTCTGGTTATCATGGTTACTGGCCTATCTTTGCTACTGAAGTAGAAAAGCGTTTTACTACCGATGAAGAGCTACATGAAATGTTAGCTACTGCACATCAGCATGGAATGAACGTTATTTTGGACTATGTAGCAAACCATATGCACATAAACTCCCCTACTCTACAAACACACCCTGACTGGCATACAGATAGTATTTTGCCAGATGGTCGTCGCAACTTTGAGCTTTGGGATGAGGCACGCCTTACCACATGGTTTGACGTACACATCCCTACTCTCGACCTTGAGCGTCCAGAAGTGTGTTCACCTATGACCGATTCTGCTCTTGTATGGCTCGAGAAATTTGATTTTGATGGTTTCCGCCACGATGCTTGCAAGCATATCCCACTCAACTACTGGCGCGAACTAGGACGAAAAATGAAGCAACGTTATCCAGATCGTCACATTTGGATGATTGGTGAGACATATGGTGATCCTGCACTCATTGGTTCTTATGTCAAAAGCGGTATGCTCAATGCACAATTCGATTTCAATATTTACCACACTGCTATTGACGTATTAGGCAAAGAAAATCAATCACTCAAGCGCATGAACAGCACCATCCTTGAATCGCTCGCAGCATATGGAGCTCACCATACGATGGGTAACATCTCTGGCAACCACGACAAGTGCCGTTTTATCTCTTTAGCAGGTAAAGCTGTTAGCTGGAGCGAAAACGACAAAGCTGCTGGATGGGAGCGTGAAATTGGTGTAACTGCAGACGGCAACAAAGAACTAGAGGCACATGCTTACAAGATGGCTATGCTGTTGGAGGTTATCAATTTTACCATTCCTGGCGTACCTTGCGTATATCAAGGCGACGAATATGGTGAGGCAGGAGCTAATGACCCTGACAACCGCCATATGATGAAGTTCAATGGTTTGAGTAACGAGCAAGCAGCCTTCCGTGCGAAAGTACAAGAGTTAGCACAGCTCCGCCGCAATAATATGGCCTTGCTCTATGGTGAGTATATCCCTGTAGAGGTGACCGATAATACATTACATTTCCAACGAGTATACATGGGCGATGTGGTAGATGTAGTGATTACGCTCAATGGAGAAAGCAGTATTGCTATCATTGGAGAAAAACTCTGGACACTATAAATCAACCAAAACTACTCACCTAACAGTATATCACTAACAAAATTATAAACAAAACAACAATGAAAAAACTTCTTTTCACAGCGTTTGGATTGCTCATTTTAGCATCCTGCGCAAAGCAGCCTTGCTGCCAATTGGAGCATCCATGCTACTCATATGATGCTACTATCTACGAACTCAACACCCGCCAACTCACCGAGGAAGGTACCTTCAAAGCTGCTGAAGCTGTACTTCCTGCATTGAAAGAAATTGGTGTTGATATCATTTGGATCATGCCTATCCAAAAAATTGGTGTATTGGAGCGCAAAGGCACATTGGGTAGTTACTACGCTATCACCGACTACTGCCAATTCAACCCTGAGTTCGGTACCCGCGCTGACTTCGAGCACTTCCTCGCAGAAGCACATAAGTTGGGTCTAAAGGTTATCCTTGATTGGGTAGCCAACCACACTGCTCCAGATAGCGAATGGACCAAGAACGATGGTTGGCACTACCGCGACAGCCTCGGTAACTTGATGGTACAATATGACTGGACCGACATATCCAAGCTCAACTACGACAACCAAGACATGCGCGCTGCTATGAAGCAAGCTATGCACTGGTGGATGGACACTATCGGCATTGATGGTTTCCGTTGCGACGTAGCAGGAGAGGTTCCTACCGATTTCTGGAACGAGGCAATGGCTGAGATTCGAGCTAAGCACCCTAACATGTTCACATTAGCTGAAGATGAGGCTGAGGCACAAGATCTTACCGAGACCGCCTTCGATATGTATTATGGTTGGGAACTCCACCACTTGATGAATGGTGTGGCACAAGGCAATAAGACCGTAGAAGACTTGTGGGGTTATTTTGCTAAGGTGGACACTACTATCCGCAGAGAGGCTATCCGCATGAACTTCACTTCTAACCATGACGAAAACTCATGGAATGGTACCGAATTCGAACGCATGGGTGAAGCTACTAACCTCTTCGCTGCGTTTACTTATATCGCTCCAGGTATGCCTATGATCTATACAGGTCAACCAAGTGGCAATCACCATCGTTTAGAGTTTTTCGAGAAGGACCTCATCGACCGCGTAGAGAACGCACCACAACACGAGATGTATAAAAAACTAAACGAGCTCCGAGCAAACAACTTTGCATTGTGGAGCAACGAGATTGGTGCTCCAATGCTCCGCCTCACTGCCGACAACGATAAGGTATTTGCATGCGTACGTAGCGCTGTTTGCCCAAAGGACAACAAGGAGAATACTGTAGTAGCACTGATGAATATGTCAGGCGAGGAGCAAGTAGTAAATGTTGTTCTTGACCAATATTCAGGCGAATACAATTGTCTATGCGGTAAGACTATGACACTAGAGTCAACCCAAACATTGACTCTCAAGCCATGGCAACATATCATCTTAACTAAATAAGATAATCACATAATAAGATAAGATGTGCCTAAATTAGGCACATCTTTTTTATCTTAAACTGCGAGCAAATACTACAGATTCAAAAAGATTAAACAGACATAACTTTATCGTTTTTTGGAATAAGATTTGCAATTATCAAAAAAATACACTATCTTTGCAGTTGAATTATGCATACGTATCTATGTCCTATGCAAAACCCGTGTACAAAAGACAACAACAGAACACTCCTACAAACTTATTTTATAATTTATCCAATTATGAAAGCAATGATCTTTGCTGCTGGTTTAGGCACACGCCTAAAGCCACTGACCGACACCCTCCCAAAAGCACTTGTTCCATTAGCAGGCAAAACCCTACTGCAATGGCAAATTGAGCGTCTCAAAGCAGTGGGCATCAACGATATCGTAATAAATGTGCACCACTTTCCAGATATGATAGTCAACTACTTAAAGGAAAACCATAATTTCGGTTGTAATATCCAAATAAGCGATGAACGACATATGCTTCTCGAAACTGGTGGTGGTCTGCGCAAAGCCAAAGAATTACTCACATCCTCATCGCCCGAAGAACCCATACTAATTTGCAACGTAGATATCCTATCCAATATTTCCATCCCCACCTTACTCCAAGCGTACAATCCAAGCGAGATGGGAGTCGTAGTAGTTAGTCTGCGCACCACACAGCGTTATTTTGTTTTTGATGAAACAAATAAGCTATGTGGATGGACAAATATAACTACAGGAGATGTAAAAGGCGCAGAGGCTGTCAAAGGATTAAATGATAAACAAAAGTCTATGCAATTATTAGCATTCTCTGGTATGCACTTGCTCAATCCACGTGTATTCAATCGTCTAGATGAAATGGCTGCCATAAAAGGAGAAAAGTTCTCCTTAATTGACTTATACATTCATATCGCTGACAAAGAAGTGGTACGTGCATTCATACCCGACAAATACCGCATGATGGATGTTGGAAAAATCGACCAACTATCTGAAGCAGAAGCATTTGCCGCTATGATTTAATAAACCAAGCTCAAACACATACTAAAAAAAAGGAGTGGATTTTTCCACTCCTTTTTCAGTCTATTTCCTGCAGCTCTTATTATCTACAAACAATAATCAGGCACAATCATTTGCAATGCATGCTTCATACAAGTAACTTGACATGGGCCTGTAATATCCATTACAATACCATCAGCCTCAAAAGCCTGATATTGCTTAGTATGCATCAGCATCTCATCTGCCACTATAGAATGAACAAAAGGCAATGATTGTAGTTCGCCATTAAATAACTTAGGAATAGCCATACATATCTCCTTAGCTGTAGGAGGAGTTAGAAAGATTGCATTTAGTAAACCATCTGATGGATTAGAATCGGGATTCAAGCGCATACCACCACCTACATATGAACCATTAGCCAAACAAGCTACAAACATCTTACCCTCAACTAAAGTTTCCCCTTTCGCTTCAAAACGCACATGCTGACTTTTATATTTCATCAATCCACCAAAAAGCGCAAAGAAGTAGTTAATCTGATGACTACCTATATAATACTTCAGTTCATTTGCCATCCTACAAACCAATGGATCAAAACCAAATCCCAACGAATTAATAAAGTAGCGATGGTGAGGAATATTATTACGCCAATAGGTCACGCACCCTACATCAATTGGCTTAGTATGCCCTTGAAAGAATATATCTAGTGATCGTTTAAAATCTTTATTAAGCCCCCAATGACGTGCAAAATCATTGCCTGTACCACGAGGCATAAGACCAAATTGTATATTAGCACGTTGCTCAGAAGTAATATCAGCACGCATAATACCATTAATTACTTCACTGAGTGTGCCATCTCCCCCAAGAATAAGTATTCTCGTACATGCTTTTTCTTCAACTAGCTCTCTTGCTAATTCAATAGCATGATTTTCATATTTAGTTACGCGATATATAAATGGTTCATGTCTTGCTTTGAGCAATTTCCATAAATATAGTCGCTGTGCGCGAAAGGCTTTTTTTCCCGATTTGGGATTAATAATAATTCCTAACATAGTATTTGCATGAAACGATATAAACCGCCATTAAACAATATTAATCGATAAATCGCTTGCAAAGGTATAAAAAAAAAAGCATACTACCAAATTTAGTATGCTTTTTTTTAAGATTTTTATTGCGATTCTTATTTGAAATAAGTAGCAACTTTTTCGTTTTCAACAATCTCTTCTTGGAAGATGTAAGCACCCGTCTTAGGGCTCTTAACCATCTTAATGCACTTGGTGTGGTTACGTCCAGCGTTACCTGTGTGCAATGTAGCGACCGCTTTCTTTGCCATAGTTCTAAGCCTTTCTTAATTAGGGGTTAATTACTTAATTTCTTTGTGGATAGTGTACTTCTTGAGAATTGGGTTGTACTTTTTCAATT
>JAEIGA010003531.1_pt1 | contig 24465 bp, 17 predicted proteins | sample 9270691 | NCBI WGS metagenome assembly JAEIGA01 (sample SAMN17057246, study PRJNA624740) | gut metagenome | biome: biome; isolation source: fecal sample | host: Bos grunniens | place: China: Xizang | collected 2019 | reverse complement strand
GCTATCATGCTCATGATTCAGAACAACCTCGACAAGGCCGTAGCGCAGCACCCCCACGAGCTTATCACCTATGGTGGTAACGGTGCAGTGTTCCAGAACTGGGCGCAGTATCGCTTGGCTATGAAGTACTTGGCAGAGATGACCGACGAGCAGACCCTCGTTATGTACTCTGGTCACCCACTCGGCTTGTTCCCATCACACAAGGATGCACCCCGCGTCATCGTAACTAACGGTATGGTTATCCCTAACCACTCATCGCAGGATGACTGGGAGCGCTTCAACGCTATGGGCGTATCGCAGTATGGCCAGATGACCGCTGGCTCATATATGTACATCGGCCCTCAGGGTATCGTACACGGCACAACAATCACCGTTATGAACGCTGCACGCAAGCGCATGAAGCCTGGCCAGAAGGATTTGAAGGGTATGTTGTTCGTGACCGCTGGTCTTGGTGGTATGTCGGGTGCACAGCCTAAGGCTGGTAACATCTCGGGCGTTGTGAGCATCACCGCTGAGGTTAACATCGCAGCTGCCGAGAAGCGCCACAAGCAGGGCTGGGTGGATGAACTCTACTCATCACTCGACGAGCTTATCCCACGCGTTAAGCAGGCTGTGGCAAATAAGGAGGTTATCTCATTCGCATATGTAGGTAATGTCGTAGACCTCTGGGAGCGCCTTGCCGAGGAGGATATCAATGTAGACCTCGGTTCTGACCAGACATCGTTGCACAACCCCTGGGCTGGTGGTTACTATCCCGTTGGCTACTCATACGAGGAGTCTAACCGCATGATGGCCGAGGAGCCCGAGCGCTTCCACGAGTGCGTACGCGAGTCATTGCGTCGCCATGTGGCTGCCGTAAACAAGCTCACAGCTCGCGGCATGTACTTCTTCGACTATGGTAACGCCTTCTTGTTGGAGTCGTCACGCGCAGGTGCCGACATCATGGCCGAGAATGGCAAGTTCCGCTATCCATCATATGTTCAGGACATCATGGGTCCCATGTTCTTCGACTACGGCTTCGGCCCCTTCCGTTGGGTATGTACATCGGGCAAGGAGGAGGACCTCGTGACATCTGACCGCATTGCAGCTGAGGTTCTCGACGAGATGCTCAAGGAGGCTCCCGCAGAGATTCAGGGTCAGTTGGCTGACAACCTCCACTGGATTCGCGAGGCTATGGAGAACAAGCTCGTCGTAGGCTCACAGGCTCGTATCCTCTATGCCGACTCTGAGGGTCGTACACGCATCGCCTTGGCATTCAACGAGGCTATCAAGCGTGGTGAGATCTCGGCTCCTATCGTTCTTGGTCGTGACCACCACGATGTCTCTGGTACCGACTCACCATATCGTGAGACCTCAAATATCTATGACGGTTCGCAGTTCTGTGCCGATATGGCTGTTCACAACGTCATCGGCGACTCATTCCGCGGTGCTACGTGGGTATCTATCCACAACGGTGGCGGCGTAGGCTGGGGCGAGGTTATGAACGGTGGCTTCGGTATGGTTATCGACGGCTCTGAGGACTCTGCTCGCCACATAGAGGAGATGTTGCTCTGGGACGTAAATAACGGTATCGCACGCCGCAGCTGGGCACGCAACGAGGGTGCTATGTTCGCCATCAAGCGTGAGATGGAGCGTACTCCACTCCTTAAGGTTACCATCCCTAACCTTGCCGATATGGAGCTTATCAACAGAGTGTTTAACGAAAATAAGTAAAGAGTATATGATTCATTATATTAGTGCAGAGCGACTCACTATCGCTCGCGTTGAGGAGATTCTCACAAAGGGTTATAAGCTCGCCTTGAGCGACGATGCTAAGCAGCGTATCAACCACTGCCGCGAGTATCTCGACCAGAAGACTAAGACCGTAGGTCGTCCTATCTATGGCGTGACAACAGGCTTCGGCTCGTTGTGCAACATCTCTGTCGAGGAGGAGGGCTTGTCGCAGTTGCAGAAGAACTTGATGATGTCACACGCTTGCGGTACTGGCCAGCGTGTACCATCTGAGATTGCTCGATTGATGATCCTCTTGAAGGTTCAGTCGCTCTCTTACGGCCACTCTGGCGTGCAGCTCATCACCGTGGAGCGTCTTATCGAGATGTTCAACAACAACATCATCCCTGTGGTCTATGAGCAGGGCTCGCTCGGTGCCTCTGGCGACTTGTCACCATTGGCACATATGTGCTTGCCACTCTTGGGTCTTGGCCACGTGGAGATCGACGGCGAGGTTGTTGAGGGCAGCGTGATGATGAGCAAGATGGGCTGGGAGCCTATTACCCTCTGCTCAAAGGAGGGTCTTGCCTTGTTGAACGGCACTCAGTTTATGTCGGCATACGGCGTATACTCACTCATCAACGCACAGCGTTTGAGCAAGTGGGCTGACCACATCGGTGCTATGTCGCTCGACGCATTTGATGGTCGTATGGAGCCATTCGAGCACAACGTACACGCCATCCGTCCTCACAACGGCCAGATTGAGACAGCACGCAACTTCCGCGAGATCTTGGCAGGCTCGGAGATTGGCAAGCAGCCTAAGCAGCACGTTCAGGATCCATACTCGTTCCGTTGCATCCCACAGGTTCACGGTGCATCGAAGGATACTATCGCCTACGTTGCTAGCGTTCTCGAGACTGAGATCAACTCAGCTACCGACAACCCAACAATCTTCCCAGATACCGACGAGGTAATCTCAGCAGGTAACTTCCACGGCCAGCCTATCGCCGTTGCTATGGACTTCCTCGCTATTGCCGTTGCAGAGCTTGGTAACATCTCTGAGCGTCGTACATACAAGCTCATCTCTGGAGCTCGCAACTTGCCTAACTTCCTCGTTGCTAACCCAGGTCTCAACTCTGGCTTTATGATCCCACAGTACACTGCGGCATCTATCGTTAGCCAGTCTAAGGGCTTGTGCTGGCCAGCATCGTGCGACTCTATCCCATCGTCACAGGGTCAGGAGGACCACGTAAGTATGGGTTCTAATGCAGCTACTAAGCTCTGGAAGGTATGCCAAAACACCGAGCGTGTATTGGCTATCGAGTTGATGAACTCTGCTCAGGCTCTCGAGTTCCGCCACAAGATGTCGGGTTTGAACTCTTCAGCATCGGTGGAGGCTATGTTCGAGGCTTACCGCAAGGTGGTGCCATTCGTAGCTGACGATACGGTGATGTATCCACACATCGCAACATCTGTAAACTTCCTCAACGACTATGAACTTGCTCGTTAAGAATATAGGTATGCTCGTTGGCATCGACGAGTCGGGACGTTTGAAGGTCGAGGGTAAGGCAATGGCCGAAGTCGAGACCTTGGAGAATGCTTGGCTTGTGACCGATGGCGAGCGTATCAAGGATTACGGCACTATGGACACGCTACCCTCTTCTGAGGGTTGCGATGTCCTCGATGCCGAGGGTGGATGGTTGTTCCCATCGTTCTGCGACTCGCACACTCATATCGTCTTTGCCGGTAGCCGCGAGCAGGAGTTCTTAGACAAGATCAACGGCCTCTCTTACGAGGAGATTGCTAAGCGTGGTGGTGGCATCCTCAACTCTGCGGACCGCCTTCACGACACCTCTGAGGATGAGCTATACCGCCAGGCTATGGAGCGTGTCGAGGAGATAATCTCGATGGGTACAGGCCTTGTGGAGATTAAGTCTGGCTATGGCTTGACGCTCGAGGACGAGCTCAAGATTTTGCGTGTCATCAAGCGTATTCGCGAGACTTCGCCTATCGCCGTGCGTGCCACGTTCCTCGGTGCTCACGCCGTGGGCCGTGCATACAAGGGTCGCCAGGCTGACTACGTCGAGCACGTATGCCGCGATATGATTCCTGCCGTTGCTAAGGAGGGATTGGCCGATTTTGTCGACGTCTTCTGCGACAAGGGCTTCTTCACCGTGGAGGAGACAGCAAAAATTATGGCCGAGGGTGCTAAGTATGGCCTTCGTGCAAAGATTCACGCCAACGAGCTCGCTGTGTCGGGCGGCGTGGAGATTGGCGTTGAGCATAAGGCCTTGTCGGTCGACCACCTCGAGAGTATGGGCGATGAGCAGGTAGAGGCGTTGCGTGGCTCGGAGACTATGCCGACTATGTTGCCTGGCTGTGCCTTCTTCCTCGGTATCACCTACCCTCCAGCACGTAAGATGATTGACGCTGGCTTGGCAGTAGCACTTGCTTCGGACTTCAACCCTGGTACTGCACCATCGGGAAATATGCGTTTCGTGGTGTCGTTGGCATCTATCAAGATGAAGATGACCCCTGCCGAGGCTCTCAACGCAGCTACGCTCAACAGTGCCTGTGCAATGGGCGAGAGCCGCGACTATGGTTCGATTACCCGTGGCAAGGTGGCTAACTTCTACATCACTAAGCCACTCCCATCTCTGGCGTGGTTGCCTTATGCTCACCAGACTCCAGTAATTGGCAAAGTTGTGCTTAAGGGACAGATAGTTAGATAATTAGTAATGTGAGATTAATAAAAGTAGTGAGTATGAAATTTACTAAATTTGTGGTAACAATGCTTGGTGCTGCTGCAATGGTTGGTTGCTGCTGCAATGAGGCTCAAAACAAGGAGTGCTCAAAGGAGCAGGCTGTCATTGAGACTATTATGACACGACGCTCGGTGCGTAACTACACCACAGAGCCTGTCGACCGTGAGCAGATGGCGAAGATTTTGGAGTGCGGTATGTTTGCCCCAAGTGCCATCAATATGCAACCTTGGGCAGTGCGTGTTGTCGATGCTCCCGATTTTATCGAGGGTGTGACAAACATCGCCGTTGAGCAGAACCCAGAACTCAAGGAGCAGGATGGCTTCCGCAACTTCTTCCGCAACGCCCCAACTGTAGCATTCATCGCTTGTCCTGTGGAGAGCTATAGCGGCGAGTTTGACTGCGGTCTCTTGTCCGAGAATATGATGCTTGCAGCGTGGTCGATGGGCATTGGCTCGTGCTGCTTAGGTAGCGTGGTGCCTGTGATGAACTCGGAGGCTGCAAAGCCATATTTGGAGCGTCTGCAGCTCCCTGAGGGCTACAAACTTCAGTTGGCCATCGCCTTTGGTTATCCAGAACCTAACAGCACTAAGGAGCCTGAGCGAGACCTCACAAAGGCATACTACATTGAATAATTAGTAATGAGTAATTAGTAACTAATTATTCCTATTTGTTAAGAGGGGGGGGTAGAGTTTTGCTCTAATCGCCCCTCTCTTTTATATATGAAGCCGAGAAATTTACCAATTCCTAATTTTATTTGTATCTTTGCCGAAATTTAAAACATCTCGAAAACTATGGCAAAGCTCTCGGACTACCTACGTCTTGTAAAGTTCTCGCACACGATATTTGCAATGCCCTTTGCACTGCTCTCGTTCACCTATGCCTGGCTCACCACCGACCACGAGGCAAACATCTACCTGCTCCTGGCTCAGGTTGTTGGCTGTATGGTCTTTGCCCGCAACGTGGCTATGGGCTTCAACCGCTGGGCCGACAAAGATATCGACGCAGTGAATCCCCGCACACGTGAGCGTGAGATACCTGCAGGCGTCATCTCCGAGCGTGGAGCTTTGTGGTTTATAGCAATCAACGCACTCCTATTTATTGTGCTTGCAGCACTCATCAACCCACTCTGTGGCTGGCTCTCGCCCGTGGCACTCGCCATAGTAATGTTCTACAGCTACTGCAAACGCTTCACCTCGCTTGCCCACCTCGTCTTGGGCATCTCGCTTGGCATTGCCCCTGTGGGTGCCTATATGGCAGTTACAGGCACCTCGTCGTGGGAGTGTTGGTTGCTTGCCCTCATCGTTATGACGTGGTGCTCTGGCTTCGACATCATCTACGCACTGCAAGATGCAGAGTTCGACCGCGAGCGTGGCTTGCACTCAATACCCGCCCTCTTGGGCACACGCGGAGCACTCGTCGTGAGTGCCCTTTTCCACATTGCAAGCATCGCACTGCTTGTCCTCTTTGCCTCGTATCAGCCACAGACGTGGTTGCTATATGTAGGCTGCTCAATATTTGCCCTTATCCTTGCCTCGGAGCACTATATCGTGACACCTACAAAGCAGCGAAATATTGGTATCGCCTTTGGCACGTTCAACGCCCTGGCAAGCGTGTCGTTGGCCACGTTCCTTATCCTTAACTTGGTAATATGTGGGTAGCAGCGGCCTTCCTCTCGGCCCTGCTCCTTGGCCTCTACGACGTCTCTAAGAAACGCTCGCTCAAGGGCAACGCCGTGGTCGTGGTGCTATGGCTCAATACCCTCTTTTCGACACTTCTATTTCTACCCGTAATACTAAATGGAGAGCTTGCCTTGGGGTGGTTCGACAGCACACCTCTTGCAAGTTGCAGCGGTATGCTTCGTGACCATATCCTTGTGGCTGTAAAGGCTGCTATCACGCTATCGTCGTGGCTATGTGGCTACTACGCCATCAAACATCTACCACTAACGATTGTTGGTCCTGTAAATGCTACACGCCCCGTTGTGGTGCTTGTGGGAGCTATGCTGCTCTTTGGCGAGCGACTCAACATATGGCAATGGGGAGGTGTGCTGCTCACCATCGTCTCGCTCTACTTGCTAAGCCGTGCTGGACGCAAGGAGGATATATCGTTTCGCCATAGCCGCCACGTGTGGGCACTCTTTGCCGCTATGCTGCTTGGTGCTGTGAGTGGCTTGTACGACAAGTACATAATCTCGACGGAGTGCCTTATGCCGAGCTTTGTGCAGAGCTGGTTCTCGGTCTATCAGCTCGCTATGATGAGCATCATTGTTGCCATTATGTGGCTTCCCAAGAGCCGCCGCGAGAGTTTTCACTGGAGTTGGGCAATACCACTCATCTCGATCTTCGTGTCGTGTGCCGACCTCTGCTACTATAACGCCCTTGACGATGCAGACTCGATGATTGCTGTCGTCTCGATGATACGCCGCTCTTCGGTGGTTGTGACCTTTGCGTGCGGAGCACTACTCTTTGGCGAACGCAACCTCAAGGCAAAGGCCCTCGACCTCGCTCTTATCCTTGTTGGTATGGTGTTGCTGGCTATTGGTAGCGTATAGAGGAAATTTAATAGTTAGGATTAGAGAGTGTAGAGAAATTAGAGAGCATAGGGATTATCTTGATGCTCTCTTTTTTTTGACCTTGCCAAACCCAACAAACAACCTTAACCTAACCTCACTAAACTCATTAAATTCCATAAACTCTCTAATCCACAACACTCGACAAAAATGCCGTCGATGGGTAGGAGGGGAATTTGTTGCGAGAAGGGTGCCGAGTGCTACACTCGACAAAAATGCCGTCGATGTGTAAGAGGAAATTTGTTGTTAGAAGGGTGTAGATGTGGTCTCGATAAAGAGAAAGAGCGGATGGGACATTGACGTATTTCCCATTCGCTCTTTAGATTGAGAGGCCGCAGATGCACCCTTATCACAACAAATTAGTACATATAGTCGTACTGTGAATAACTCTTATCATACTTCAGATCCGCGAGCGATGCCGCCTTAACACCGATGTTGAAAGCCCAGCTCTTGTGGTTACCGAATGGCACCCAGGTGAAGGACATCTGCCAGCAGTGAAGGTCACGGGCAATAGATATGGATGTCATAGACATCTTACGCGTTGTGAAGTCGAAGCCGGAGGAGGCAGTTATCATCCACTTCTCGGTAAGTTTGACACTACCGTTAAAGTTGACAGTCTGCGTAATCTTCTTGTTATATCCCGTAGTACCATTGTTGGTGAGCTGTGCCTGATAGTTGATACTATAGTTGAAGCCGAAGTTCCACGGTATTGAGAAGTCATAGTACTGGCCTGCCATCCACTGACGACGCATCGCAGGATTGAGCTGACCATAAGGGTCGGACCACGAGTTGAAGTACTCGGGAGGCAGTGAAGTGATGTCGTTACCTGCCACCTGCTCTCGGTTCTCGCGTGAGCGGAAGGTGTAACCAAAACTCCAGCCTATGCTCTGGATACGTCCTGGAAGACCTCGCGACCACATAAGCTTATTGTAACGCACACCCTGTGGCGACACCTCGTAAGGGTCGAGCGTCATCGAGAGGTTGAGTGCCACGTTCTGATAGATTGTGGTACGCAACTGGATAGGGAGTGTCGAGAGACGCATAGAGTCAGCGAGGAAGTTATACGAACCATTGATTGAGATCTGGTCGATAATCTTTACCTTCTTAACAGTATCTTTTGTACGAATCTTAGCCTCGAGCGACTGCGACAAGCCGAATGTGAGCGAGAGCTGCTGACCAGAGCCAGGCACGCCGTAGGCATTATCGGTAAATGGCGAGTAGACCTTAAACTTACCAGTGGTATCTGTCTGCACTGTCTCGTAGAAGCCATAACGCTGACGGCTGAAATCTGGAGCGTATGAGAAGCCGATGTTTGGCGTGATCGTGTGACGCACAGCCTGCAACTTACGCTCCTTCTTCTTTGCAACGTATGTACCGTAGATAGTGGTGTTAGCCGATACTGAGGCGTTATAGTTGTACAATCGCCAGAAGCCATACTCTGGGTCTAATGTCTCGACCTTACGTGTCTCGTTGTTCCACTCCTGACGCACCTTCTTGAAGTACCAACGCTCGGTATAGTTGAACGATGGCGAGAGGTTGATGTAGTTGAATAGCGAGAGCGATGTAGAGATTGGAATGGTGTGCTGAATACCGTTCTTCATCTTCATAAGAGTCTCCTTGGTGAAGACCTCATCCTCCTTGGTGCTAACGCTGTTAGTGAGCTTCATAGAGTAGCTCATCTTAATCTTCTCATACCAACGGGTCTTGCCCACAGCCTCACGACGCTTCAAAGGGTTGAAGCTGGCAACATTGAAGGCGATTGTTGGCAAGGTTAGCGATATGGTTTTATCGCGTGAGTTCTGCGACGCTGCGATATTGAGCGAGAGCGAGAATGGTGTACCCTCCCAACTCTTTGAATAAGAGATCGATGAGTTTGTCTGCGTAGCGAGGATATCCTGTACATTGGTTGCTGAATAACGACCATAACCACTTGACGTAAGGTTTACCGACGCCGAGAATGTAGATCCTGGGTTAGCCTTAGGATCCTGCGAGTGTTGCCACTGAATCTTGTAGTTGTTCTGGCTCACGAAGTCGGCCTCGCCCCTCTCACCCGAGCGGATTGAAGAGTATTGAAGGTCGAAGCTACCACGGAACTTATAACGTTTGACATACTGCGAGCGTGCCGATACCTCCCACGAGCCGAGGGTGTAGATACCTCCTCGCAGTGCGAGGTCCATATAGTCGCCAAACTTGAAGTAGTAGCCGAGATCACGGATGAAGAAACCCTTCTTATCCTCACCATAGGTAGGCATCAAGAGTCCCGACTTAGGTCCAGTATGCACTGGGAAGAAGCCCTCGGGGATACCAGGGAAGTAGATAGGCACATCCTCCATTACGAGGTAGGCATAACCCGTAATGATCTTCTTGCCAGGGATGACCTTAGCCTGAGTCATTGTCAAATAGAAGTGAGGGTGGTCGACACAGTCACAAGTGGTGTAATAGCCCTGACCAATGTGGATAGAGCCATCGGGTTGCATCTTCACCTTGCTACCAAGAAGCCATCCATCGCCCTCCTGTGTTGCGATACCCTTGATAAGGGCCTTGCGAGAATCGAGGTTGTAGGTGATAGTATCCATCGAGTATGGCGAGCCACCATCCGAGAACTCTGGGTGTGTAGTTGTGAGCTGTCCGTCGATTGAGTCAGTATAGCCGTGAGCAAAGACATCTTTGGTCTCCATATTGACGCTCATAAAGTCGGCCTTGAGGTTCATACCCTGATAGGTGACATCACCCTCCTTATAGCTGTAAATCATCTTGTTGCGAGCGTCGAATACCACCGAGTCGACAGCCTTACCATTGATGATATCGTTGAGTTTCATTCCACCCGACTTACGCTTAGTGGTGTCGCTCTTCACGGGTTGCTCCTCTTCAGCTGTTGGCGTTGTTGGCTCTGCTGCTGGCTCGACAGGCCTCTCTGCTACAGGTCGCTGAAGAGTTCTCTGTGGTCGCTCTGTCTGGGCACGACGAGGTTGCACAGGTTGATCGGTAGTAGTCAGGGTTTCAGTGTTGTCGACACTGCGTAACGCCGTTGTGTCCTGCCCTTGCAGCCACTTAATACCCTTAGCTCCAACCCCCGTAAGACCAGAGATCAGAGCAACAAAGACTGCCATTAGTAGCAGCGACATTAGATATTTTACGAAAAATTGCCTCAAAATTCAATATTTTTTTGTACCTTTGCCGACTGGGTCGGCAAAACGACTCAACCGTGGCACTATTACCACACTTTAGCCACTTGCACCTTTAGGTGAGTAGTGTTTTATAATCGGCAAAGATAGCATTTTTTTGCCAAAAACTTAACATTGACAACAATTTTATGAGAAACTTTATACTCTTGCTCTGCACCCTGCTGCTCGCCGCCGTGAGCACTAACGCACGACAAGGCCAATTTGTTGCCTCGTCGGAGCCAAGAGTTGTTGTTATAGACCCAGGTCACGGAGGTAGTTCGCGTCCAGGAGCAGTGGTGGGAGGCGTTATGGAGAAGGATCTCAACCTCAAAGTATCGCTGCTTGTTCGCGACATCCTCAAACAAGAGATGCCCGAACTCGAGGTCTACCTCACACGCACCACCGACACCCAGCTGAATGCAAGCAAGGAGGCCGACAACCTGCAGCGACCACGCCTTGCTAACAGCAAGGATGCAGACCTCTTTGTCTCGATACACGCCAACGCCCTCGACAACAAGGATGTGGCGGGTGCTGAGGTCATCGTGCTCTCACTCGATGGTGCCACTCAGGGCCACACACAGAAGCGAACAACGGCACGCGACAACGAGGACTTTGTCTATATCGACCAAATCGACAAAAACTCGTTGGCATATATCGAGGCTATATCTATGCTTATGAACAACGACCCCTTCAACCGCACTTTTGGCGAGATTTTGGGTGGTAAGTTCAGAGCTATAGGTCGTAAGTTTCGCGGCGTGAAGATCTACCCCGAGAAGGTGTGGACAGTGCTCTACCCACTGCGTAGTCCAGGTGTAATCATCGAGATGGGCTTTATGACAAACTCATCAGAGCTCAAGTATCTCTCGTCGACCCAGGGACAGCAGCAGATTGCTAAGGCTATTGCCGAAGGCATTGTAGACTACCTCAAGCGTCTTGAGCAGATGACAATCTCATCCACGACAACAATGGAGACACCAGTAGCAAACGTTGAGACCGAGGATAGGGCTACACTCAACGAGGGCTACACCATACAGCTGATGGCCTCAGCATCGCAGCTTGCCATCACGAAGTCTCGATTTGGTGCTCTCAGTGGCAACGTGGCAGAGTTTCTCGGCTCAGGAGGCTACAAATATAAGTATTGCTACGGTCGTTACGCGACCATTGCCGAGGCTAAGGCCGAGCTCAGCACCGTGCAGGCAACGTTTAGCGACGCCTACATCGTGCGATTTGAGGGCAACAACCTCAAATAGGCCGCGAGAAGAGTTTGATAAGGAGAACTCAAAAGTTAATTTAGATAACTAAAAATTAGAGAGATATGAATATTCGCAGAGAATTTAAAATTGGAGTTTTTGCCGTCATCACAATATTAGTAGCGTGGTGGGGCATCAAGTGGCTCGGAGGCCAGAACCTACTTGCAACTAGCAGCTACTACTACGCCTACTACGACGATGTGAGCGGCCTTATACCATCATCACGCATCAAACTTCGTGGCGTGGAGATTGGCAACGTACAGGAGATCGAACTCGAGACCAACAAGGTGCGTGTCGAGATGCTCATCGAGGATAAGTATGCCGAGATGATCCCTTCGAACTCTGTAGCCGAGATTCGCTCAGCAGGCCTTATGGGTGGCACCGAGATCAACATCATCCAGGGCGACGCTGCAGACATCATCGTGGCAGAGTCGACATTCAAGGGCGTGGTGAAGCCAGATATGATTGGCTCGATGAGCGACAAGGCATCGGAGCTTCTCGATGGTCTTAACACCACTGTGGGCAGCGTGAACTCGTTGCTTGGTGCAAATAGCGAGTCGATCTCAGAGCTTATCTCGAACCTCGAGGCTATGTCAAGCTCTGTCAACTCTATCGTGGCATCTGCCCAGAGCAGCATCCGTGGCACGCTTACCAACCTCAACACATTTACCCAGACGCTCGCCCAGAACTCAAGTCGCATAGAGAGTATGCTTACTAACCTCGACGAGTTCTCAGAGGATTTGGCCGAGGCTCAGTTTGTGGATCAGCTCAAGGGCACACTCAACGACCTCAACGCCATCATCAAGACCATCAACGAGGGCGATGGCACTGCAGGTATGCTCATCAACGACAAGGCACTCTACGACTCACTCAACGAGGCGGGTGGCAACCTCGCAGCACTTCTCGAGGACCTCAAGACCAACCCTATGCGTTACGTCCACTTCTCACTCTTCGGACAATCTGAGGAGAAGGCACAGGAGCGTGCAGCAAAAAAGGCTGAGCGTGAGGAGCGTCGCGAGGCTAAGAAGGCTGCTAAGAGCCAGAATTAGACTACATATCAACAAGATATAGAACTTAGCGATGATATACCCAGCAAATTTTGAGAGCCGTGTTGGCTTCGACCGCATCCGCGAACAGATCGTGGCAGCAGCGTCGATGAGCTCCTCACGTGAACGCATTGCCCAGGAGAGCTTCTGCCGCTCACGCCGCGAGGTGGAGGAGCGTCTCGAGCTTGCCGACCAGATGCGTCAGCTAATAATGATGGAGTCTGGAGGCGACATTGGCGAGCAGGAGGACATCGCACAAATCATCGAGAAGGTTGCCGTCGAGGGCTCATACCTCACCGCCGAGGAGTGTGCCACACTCTGGAGGTCGTTGCGTGCAGCCGGCTCGATTATCGGCTTCATACTATCACGTCGCCCAGAGCACTACCCCGCTCTTCGACGTATCACAGAGCGTGTCGAGGCACTACCCCATTTGCAGAGTGCCATCGAGCGTGTTGTCGACGAGAAGGGTGAGGTGCGTTCGTCAGCATCTCCAGAGCTTGCCGACATCCGCCGTCAGATTCGCGACCACGAGGGTCAGGTTGCCAAGCGTCTGCAACAGGTGCTACAACGTGCCAAGTCAGCAGGCATTGTCGATGCCGATGCGATGATATCTATTCGCGATGGCCACGCTGTGATTCCCGTCACTGCGGCCAACAAGCGTAAGATTGCAGGATTCATCCACGATGAGTCGGCCACAGGACGCACAGCCTATGTTGAGCCTGTGGAGGTTGTCGAGCTCAACAACGAGCTACGAGAGTTGGAGTATGCCGAGCGTCGCGAGATTGTCCGTATTCTCACGGAGCTTACAGCCCTTCTCCGCGTCGATGTCGAGGGTCTTCGCCGCATCGAGGAGTATCTCACAACAATCGACGTACTACGTGCCAAGGCCCGCTGGGCTATCGACAACGATGCTGTGCGACCCATCATCTCGACCGACGGTCGACTGGTGCTTCGCAAGGCACGCCACCCACTCTTGCAGCAGACACTACGTGGTCAGCAGCGTGAGATTGTACCTCTTGATATGGAGCTCAACACCGAGCGTCGCATACTCGTGATCTCGGGACCTAACGCAGGTGGAAAATCGGTATGTCTCAAGACTACGGGCATACTTCAATATATGGTGCAGTGCGGCTTTTTGGTGCCCACACTCGAGAACTCGGAGTTTCCGATTTTCGACTCTCTGTTAATCGACATCGGCGACCAGCAGTCTATCGAGAACGACCTGTCGACCTACTCGTCGCACCTTATGAATATGAAGGCTATGCTTCAAGAGGCTTCGGAGCATACGCTGATTCTCATCGACGAGTTCGGTTCGGGCACTGAGCCAACAATTGGTGGAGCTATCTCAGAGGCTATCCTCGAGCGACTTGTCAAGCGTAAGGCCTACGGTGTTATCACCACCCACTATGCCAACATCAAGTACTTCGCCTCACGCCACGATGGTGTGGCAAACGGAGCGATGTCATTTGATGTCAAGAACATACGCCCTTTGTTCAGCCTCGAGATGGGCAAGCCAGGAAGCTCGTTTGCCATCGAGATTGCTCGCAAGACAGGACTTCCCGAGGATATCATTCGCAGTGCCACTGAGAAGGCTGGCGAGGACCATATCAATCTTGAGAAACAGCTTCGCGAGATTGCACGCGACAAACGTTACTGGGCAGAGAAGCGTGACCGCATACGCCTTACCGACCGCAAGGTCGAGCAGCTCGAGCAGACATATAGCGACCGTCTGCAGAGCATCAAAGATGAGCGTCGCGAGATTATTGAGAAGGCACGTCGTGAGGCAGCCGAGCTTATCGCCGAGGCTAACCGCACGATCGAGAACACCATCCGCACCATCCGCGAGACACAGGCCGAGAAGGAGATCACACGCACAGTCCGCAAGGAGCTCACAACCTTTGCCGACGAGGTGAAGTTCGACCAGAAGGCCCACGAGGATCGTCTCGAGCAGGAGATGCAGCGTCTGGCACGTCGCCGCGAGCGTCGTGAGCAGCGTGCTCGCGAGCGTGAGGAGCTTCGCGATGCACAGCGACCACCAGAGCCAGCACCAATAAAGATTGAGGTGGGCTCAAAGGTACGCATCGAGGGCCAGGAGATTCCTGGCGTAGTGCAGATGATAAAGGGTAAGAAGGCTCAGGTGGCCTTCGGTCAGATGATTATGATGGTGGAACTTAGCCGCTTAAAGGGTGTTTCATCGGCAGAGTTTAAGCGTGCCACACGTCCAGAGAGTGCTCGTACCGTAGTGTCGGTTGACATCCGCGAGCGTAAGCTCAACTTTAGGGATAACATTGACGTGCGAGGTATGCGTGCTGTCGAGGCACTTGCAGCTGTCGAGGATCTTGTCGACGACGCCTTGATGGTGGGTGTCTCGAGCGTCACGATCCTCCACGGCAAGGGCACAGGAGCCCTCAAGGAGGAGATTCGCCGCTATCTCCGCACGGTGCCCAACGTATCAAAGATTGCCGACGACCACGCAGATCGTGGTGGTGCAGGCATCACAATTGTGACATTTGTACAAGATTAAAATAGATGAACTACCTACTCTCGGAAATAGCCCAGATTGTGGGCGGTGAGCTTCACGGCAGCGACCTTCGTGTTCGAGAGGTTGCCACCGACTCTCGTAGCATAGCCTCAAACGAGGAGACACTGTTTGCCGCAATCAACGGCAAGCACCACGATGGCCACAACTATATCGAACGTATGGCCAAGCGAGGGGTGAAAGCCTTCATTGTAGAGCGTCTGGTCGACATCGACAGAGAGTGCTCATTTGTGGTTGTCGACTCTACCATCGCAGCACTTCAGGCACTCGCAACACACCATCGTTCGCTATTCAGTGGCAGAGTAGTTGGTATCACAGGCTCTAACGGAAAGACAATTGTCAAGGAGTGGGCAGCACGCTCAATGCCAAGCACTGTGCGTTCGTTTGCCTCGCCCAAGAGCTACAACTCCCAACTCGGTGTGGCACTCTCGCTCCTTATGCTTGAGGGCACAGAGCAGGTGGCATTCATCGAGGCGGGCATCTCAGAGGCAGGAGAGATGGAGCGTCTAGAACGTATGATACGCCCCGAGATTGTGGTCTTCACCTCGATTGGCGATGCACACTCAGCAAACTTCAAGAGCCTCGAGGCAAAGATTGACGAAAAACTACTCTTGGCAAAGGATGCAAAGACGATAATATATAGTAAGGAGTATAAGCAGCTCAGCGAGAAGATTCGCCAGAGATATGCCGACCGCGAACTTATTGACAGCAGCTCGGAGGCCTTCGACGACCTCCTGGAGCTCAGCGACGCACTCTCGGTCGACGCCTCACACGTCTCAGCCCTTATGCGTAAGCTCGGCTACGGTGTCGACGGAGCGGTATTCTCGGCAAATGTAGCTATGCGTCTCGAGCTCAAAGAGGGTATCGACAACTCGATGATTATCGACGATACCTACAACTCCGATATTAACTCCGTGATTGTGGCTCTGGATGCACTGCACCGCCAGGCTATGGGACGCAGAAAGGTTGCCGTAATCTCGGATATTCTACAGAGTGGGATGGCCTCGGAGGAGCTATATCGCCGTGTGGCAGATGCTGTTCGCAGTGCTGGCGTCGACCACCTAATTGGCGTGGGCGAGATGATTTCGAAACACAGTAGCCTCTTCGACTACAACGCATCGTTCTACTACACCACCGACGAGCTTATCGAGAATTTTGGTCGTGAGCGTTGGGCCGACTCAGTAATCCTTATCAAGGGTAGCCGCGATAGCCGCTTCGAGCGACTCACACGCCTCTTGGAGCGTAGGACACACACCACGACACTCGAGGTGGACCTCGCTGCAATGAAGAAGAACCTCAACTACTTCCGTCGCCATCTGCCTCATCAGCACCCTGTGGTTGCTATGGTCAAGGCGTGGAGCTATGGCACAGGCGACGTGGATGTTGCCCGTATGCTGCAGCACGAGGGTGTGTCGTACCTTGCTGTTGCCTTTGCCGACGAGGGTGTGACGCTTCGCTCAAAGGGCATCACTATGCCAATTGTGGTGCTCAATGCCGACCACGATAGCTTCGACGTGATGATATCGCACGACCTTGAGCCAGAGATATATAGCTTCCAGTCGCTCGACGAGTTCCGACGTGCTGTGCACCGTGCATCAAGGGAACACTACCCTATTCACATAAAGCTCGATACCGGTATGCACCGCTTGGGCTTTGTTGAAGATGATATAGACCTTTTGGGTCGTGCCATCCACCTCGATAGCTCGCTCCACATAGCCTCGATATTCTCACATTTGTCGTGTGCCGACATCCCCACAGAGGATGAGTTCACACGCGAGCAGATAAGGAGTTTCGAGTATATGAGCTCACAGCTTATCGAGTGGCTCGACTACAAGCCCTTGCGACACATCGCCAACTCGGCAGCCATAGTTCGCTTCAGAGAGGCTCACTACGATATGTGCCGTCTGGGTCTGGGTCTTTATGGCTTCGGCTTTGAACACAACGAGGAGCTTATCCCCGTGGCTACGCTCTCGACACGCATTGTGCAGATCAAGCAGCTGCGTAAGGGTGAGTCGGTGGGCTATGGTCGCTCAGCACGCCTCGAGCGTGATACCATAATCGCCACAATACCTGTGGGCTATGCCGATGGCCTCGACCGCCACCTGGGCAATGGTCGCTGGCAGATTAGCGTGGCAGGCAAGCGAGCACCAATCATCGGACGTGTATGTATGGATAGTGCGATGATTGACATCACAGATGTCGAGAATGTCTCTGTTGGCGACAAGGTGACAATCTTCTCACCAGAGCGAGGACTCACGCTCGAAGATATGGCCGCAGTGCTCGACACCATATCGTACGAGATAATGACCTCGATTTCGGCACGCGTAAAACGTATTTATACAGAGAGATAATGGCTGGAACGATATATATGATTCCCTGTCCCATCGCCGACCACGAGTCGGTCTGGGAGGTGCTTCCTAGTTCAAACCTCGAGGTGATGAACTCGCTTGACTACTTCATTGTCGAGAATACCCGCTCGGCACGTCGCTTTCTGTCGAAGGCGGGCATAGAGCGTAAAATCGACGAGTTGGAGTTTGTGGAGCTCAACGAACACACCACATCTCAGCAAGAGGTCGAGCGTATGCTCCGTCCAGTGCTTGCTGGTCGCTCGGCAGGTGTCATCTCCGAGGCGGGTGTTCCAGGTGTCGCTGACCCTGGTGCTGCGATAGTTGCCCTTGCACACCGCCACGGCGTGAGAGTAGTGCCACTTGTCGGTCCGTCGTCGATACTTATGGTGATGATGGCATCGGGCCAGAATGGACAATCGTTTGCCTTCAATGGCTACATACCTGTGAAGGAGCCAGAGCGAGGTAAGGCTATCAAGGCCCTTGAGCGTAGAGCTACGCAAGAGCATCTGGCACAGATATTTATCGAAGCTCCCTATCGCAATGTAAAGCTCTTCGAAACACTTTGCAAGACACTCTCACCGAAGATGCTACTCACTGTTGCGGCCGACATCACGGCAAAAGATGAGCTCATCGTAACACGCACAATTGAGGAGTGGCAACGTCGTGGAGTGCCATCGATCGAGAAACGACCAACAATATTTGTATTAGGCATATAATTTGATTAATATATATCTGTAATGTTTAATATTCGCAGATTTATGAAGAAGCAAATAATTGATTTAGAACAAGATATGAAGCAGAATGAGGCTGCACAGGAGACTCCAGAGCAGCCAAACACTGAGGCCACATCGGACAAAGTGGCAGACAACGAGACCAACGAGGCTGACAATGTGTCAGTCGAGCCATCACTCGAGGAGCAGATTGCTGCTTGGCGTGATAAGTATCTGCGTCTACAGGCCGAGTTCGACAACTTCCGCAAGCGTACCATCAAGGAGAAGATGGAGCTCGTGGAGCGTGGTTGCGAGGGTGCGTGGAAGGCTATTCTTCCCGTCCTCGACGATATGGAGCGTGCTGTAGCAGCATCCAAGAAGAGCGACGATGTCGAGGCTTTGCGTCAGGGCGAGGAGCTCGTGATGAAGAAGTTTGAGAGCGTGCTTCAGGCTGCAGGCATCACAGCAATCGACTGTGTTGACAAGCCATTTAACGAGGAGGAGCAGGAGGCTGTAGCACGTTTTGCAGCAGGCGACGAGAAGCGTGGCTTGGTTATCGACTGCGTGCAGCGTGGCTACAAACTTGGCGACCACGTGCTTCGCTATGCTAAGGTTGTCGTTGGCGAATAATGTTTCGAATTATGGCAGAGAAGAGAGATTACTATGAGGTGTTGGGCGTTGAAAAGAATGCCGATGCCGACACAATAAAGAAGGCCTACCGTAAGGCGGCCATCAAGTATCACCCCGACAAGAACCCTGGCGACAAGGAGGCCGAGGAGAAGTTCAAGGAGGCTGCAGAGGCCTACGACGTGCTCTCGAACGACGACAAGCGTGCTCGCTACGACCGCTTTGGCCACGCAGGTATGAGTGGTGCTGCTGGTGGCGGCGGTGGATTCTCGGGATTCTCGAGCGGAGGCTTCTCAATGGAGGATATCTTCGAGCAGTTTGGCGACATCTTCGGAGGCTTCGGTGGTGGAGGCTTCGGTGGTGGAGGCCGCACGTCGCGTAGCCGCACGGTGAATCGCGGCAGCGACATCCGCATCACCGTAAAGCTCAACTTGCAGGAGATTGCCGAGGGTGTGACAAAGAAGCTGAAGATCAACAAGACCGTGTCGTGCGACAAGTGCGGCGGTACAGGTGCTAAGGACTCATCCTCGTATGCAACCTGCTCGCAGTGTAATGGTTCGGGATATATCATCTCGGTGCAGAACTCGTTCTTCGGCCGTATGCAGACACAGAGCGTATGTCCATCGTGTGGCGGTAGTGGCCGCACAATTAAGGATAGATGCTCGAAGTGTGGCGGCGAGGGAACAGAGCGTGGTCAGGAGATTATCGAGGTTAAGATTCCTGCTGGCGTGGGCGACGGTATGGTACTCACGGTGCGTGGCAAGGGTAATGCAGCACGCAACGGCGGTGTGAATGGCGACCTTCTTGTCGTTATCGAGGAGGAGAACAACCCACTCCTCATTCGCGATGGTAACGACCTGATTCACAATATGAACATCACAGTGACTACGGCTATTCTCGGTGGCGAGGTTGAGGTACCTACCATCGACGGCAAGGCTCGTATTAAGATTGCTGCGGGTACGCACGCTGGCAAGGTGTTGCGTCTTCGTGGCAAGGGCTTGCCAGATGTGAATGGCTATGGCCGTGGCGATATTATGGTTGTTGTCGACATCACCATCCCCGACGAGCTCACAAAAGAGGAGCGACACCTCGTTGAAAAGCTCTCGGAGCAGCCTAACTTCAAGCGTGCTTCGGGTGTTGAGAACCAGAATATCTTTGAGCGAATGAAGAACTTCTTCAGATAGAAACAAGAGTATGTCAATATTTCGTCCACATAAGACTAAACCACGACAGTTCAACTACTATCCTCGCTACTACGACCCCGTAAAGGAGGAGCGTAACTTGCGACGTAAGCAGCTGCACGGCACTTCGTCGGAGAGCGACAACGAGGAGTACACCCCTGGCAAGTATGTACGCACACAGCGTGAGGCACGCGATGCTGCACGCGAGTCGGAGCGTGGTGCTGGCCTCAGCAAGCTTCGCGGCTTGGTGGTCATCGCCGTGGTGATTGGACTTGGCACATTATGGCTAATGCCACGCATTATGGATTTTATCATAAAGGCCGATGAGGAGAAGCGTGGTGTGAACACAGAGAAGAGCAAGGCTCGTGAGGGCGAGGTCTACCCTATCGAGTTTATCTACAACGAGAGTATTGACATAGCTAACCAGGAGGGAATAGAGACTCTCAACGACGAGACTCTCAAGGAGATCGAAGAGAACGAGTGGCGATACAAGCGTATCAAGATTGTGCCCAACGAATAACCAAAGAGGATGAACCGCATTAAACTTCTACCCGAGATTGTAGCCAACCAGATTGCCGCTGGTGAGGTTGTCAACGCACCGTCGAATGTCGTCAAGGAGATGATGGAGAATTCGATCGATGCGGGGGCGAAGTGCGTGAAGGTGAACTTTAGAAATGGTGGCAAGGAGCTCATACAGATCATCGACGACGGCTGCGGAATGTCGGCCATTGATGCTCGAATGGCCTTCGACCGCCACGCGACAAGCAAGATTCAGTCGATCGAGGATGTCTACAAACTTCACACCTTCGGCTTCCGTGGCGAGGCACTTGCCTCGATTGCTGCGGTATCGGAGGTTGAGCTTCGCACACGTCAGGAGGGCGATGAGGTGGGAACATCTACACTCATTAGCGGAGGTGAGTTCCGACAGCAGACGCCAGTGTCGTGTGCCAAAGGTTCGCAGTTCCTGGTGCGTAACATCTTCTACAACGTGCCATCGCGACGCAAATTTATCGATGGCGACAATTCGCGTCTTGCCTCACAAATCAAGCAGGAGTTCACACGAGTGGCTCTCTGCAACCCCGAGGTGGAGTTTGAGCTTCGACAGAACGATGCCCTACTCTACGCCCTCAAGCCCACAAATCGTCGTGGACGCATTGTCGACATCGTGGGTAAGCACATCAAGGCCAACCTTCTCGATGTAGAGGTAGACACCTCGGTAGTACGCATCGAGGGCTTTGTGGGGCGTCCCGCAGCAGCCAAGAAGCGTAACAATGAACAATATCTGTTTGTCAACGGCCGATACTTCTACTCGCAGACAATGCAGCGAAGCATCATACGTGCCTACGAGAAGCTGATACCAGAGGGTTGTATGCCCTCATACTTTATATATATAACGGTAGACCCTGAGCGTGTCGACGTCAACGTCCACCCTCAGAAGACCACCGTAAAGTTTGCTGACACCGAGGTAATCATACAGATTCTTCAGGCAGCAATACGCGAGACTCTGGCCAAGACGGGAGCTGTGCCACTAATGGACTTCTCGGACGAGGCACGCCTCGAAATACCGGCCTTTTCAAACCAGCAGACCATCTACCACGAGCCACGCATCGGCTCAAACAGCGAGTACAACCCCTTCAAGGAGGAGTATATCGACCCTACGGCGACAATGCCCGACATACCATTTACGGGCTTCGATGTACCGTACGATGGCCTCGAGCAGCAGACAAAGACACCAAGTTCGAAGTTTGTGCAGGAGAACGATGAGGACTATACAATGGTCAGCTCAGGAGCATCGACATTAAGCGTTATGGAGTATGTCGACGAGGAGGCTGAGCAGACATCGTTCGACTATGTAGAGTCGAAGATGGAGGTTGACGAGGCTATGTTTAGCGACATAATGATAGTTGGAGGTGGCTATGCTGTGGCAATGTATGGCGGACGCTGCGTGGTGCTAAGCCTTAGACGTGCTCGCGAAAGAGTCCTCTACGAGGATATCCTTGCCTCGAGCCTTGCTGGTGCTGTGCCCTCGCAGAGGATGTTCTTTGCCGAGGAGCTGACACTCTCAGAGAGGGAGTATGAGCTTATGGAGAGCCACGCCACAGAGTTCGCGGCACTGGGCTTTGATGTGGAGTATTGTGGCGACTGCCACATCTCGATAATCGGCCGCCCAGCACTCATCGACACCAACACTCCACTCGACGAGCTCATATGGGAGCTTCTGCACGGCATCGAAGATGGCGAGATGCCTATTGCCGAGGAGCGTCGTCGCCTTGCTGAGCTTATGGCACGACGTGGCAGTGCAGGCTACGGACGCAATCTGCGTAGAAGCGACGCTGAGGAGCTATTGCGACTACTCGTAAAGTGCGAAAACCGCAGCTTCACACCCTCAGGAGCACCGATTATGGCGGAGCTCACCACAGATGACCTGAGAGCAAAGCTGGCAAAATACTAATTGCAAACAAACTTTTGAGATGAGCATCGACAGATATCAATCAATTGCACCCCCAGCGGTGCTTAACCTCCTCATTGCCAACTGTATAGCATTCCTGGCAACTAAGCTACTGAGCGAAGATATGACCTACGGACTCTTCGCCCTCTTCCCTATTGACACCCCTTGGTTCGAGATATGGCAGCCTGTGACATATATGTTTCTGCACGGCGACTTCTCGCATCTCTTCTTCAATATGTTCGCACTATGGATGTTTGGTCGAGGCCTCGAGTATGACCTCGGTACAAAACGCTTCCTCATATACTACTTCGTATGCGGCATTGGAGCTGGTTTAGTGCAGCTCTTTACCGATGGTGCAACTGTGGGTGCATCGGGAGCAGTGTTTGGATTGTTGCTCGCCTTTGGAATGTTGCACCCTAACGCTACGATAATGCTACTAATACCTCCTATCCCTATGAAAGCCAAGTGGTTTGTGGTGATCTACGGACTCCTTGAGCTCGTATTTGGCGTTACGGGCAGTTTCGACAGCATAGCCCACTATGCACACCTTGGAGGTATGTTTTGGGGATGGCTTCTGCTACTATGGTGGAGACATCAGGACAGAAAGAGATTCGGATACTAACTAAAACACTACAATATGTCAAAGAAAGAGAAATCGCAGTACAACGGAATATTCGGTTCTGCAAAAGGCTCTGAGAAACGAGGTTTCTTGGCCACACTCTTCAGCATCATTCTATTAGCGATAACGCTCTCGTTGAGCCTTGCCCTAATTATCGCCTACCTGACACCTCACGTGCCACCATCGCTCTTTGGTCAGTTTACCATCGTGGGTCTCTTCACGCCGGTACTCTACCTTATGGTAGCAATCTGCACGCTCTTGTGGCTCGTGATGCGTCGCTGGCTTATGGCTCTCATCTTCGCTGTGTTGCTGCTACCTGGCGTATTCTACTTCGGTGACTTCTACAATATGGCCGTGATGGTCGACAAGCAGTTGCCCGAAGATAAGGGCGAGTTTACAATCCTTACGCACAACGTGCGTGGCTTCTACAACGACGATGGCAAGCGTGTTGTAAGCGACTATGTAGACTACCTCTCGAATTGTACTATGCCCGACATCCTCTGCATCCAGGAGTTTCCTCGTGAGGCTCGAGGCGTTGACCGCATCGACACCCTCTTTGCCGAAAGCTTCCGTGGCACATACTACAGTTCTGAGGCTGTCGAGGGTGGAGAGTATGTTGTGCGTACCTACAGCCGCTATCCTATCATCTCATCGGGAAGCATTGCTGGCGAAGGTCGTGGCACATCGCACTGGTGCGATGTTGTCATCAGCCGCGACACGGTGCGTATCTTCAACAACCACCTATACACAATGAGCATCTCGCCTGACGACACAGAGGATATTGCACGTGGCAAGATTCTGCAGGATGGCGACCGTATGCGTAGCATCGTAAACCGCATCGCTGACAACTCGTCGATTCGTGCGTCGCACGTCGACACACTACGATACGTTATGGATAACACCCCATATCGCCAGGTTGTCTGCGGCGACTTCAACGACACCCCTATGTCGTATGTCTATGGACAGATTTGCGAAAACCTCTACGACGTATTTGTTGAGAGTGGCAATGGCTATGGATACACGTTCCGCCCAATGCGTGGTATGTTGCGTATCGACTACATCTTGCGTAGCGAGGGCCTAGAGTCACTAAACTATAGTGCTGACGAGAGTGCCACGTTCTCCGATCACTTGCCAGTGATGGCTCGCCTTAAGATCATCAGAGAGTAGGCATCGAGGACTAAAATATACCTATTTAGGCTGCCAAGAAAGAGTATTGGCAGCCTAAATTATTGGCAAAACAGCATAATTCTAACCAAGATTTAAGATTATTACACTTTTAGACGCGATATTTCTTGTCTGTTTGAATTATTATTTTTAACTTTGCACGCTATTATTAACTAATTTAACTTTTGTAACAATGCCAAAAATGAAAACAAATGCCGCTGCAAAGAAGCGTTTTTCTTTCACCGGCACAGGTAAGATCAAGCGTAAGCACGCTTATCACAGTCACATCCTGACAAAAAAGACTAACAAGCGTAAGCGTAACCT
>JAEIGA010003530.1_pt1 | contig 24465 bp, 18 predicted proteins | sample 9270691 | NCBI WGS metagenome assembly JAEIGA01 (sample SAMN17057246, study PRJNA624740) | gut metagenome | biome: biome; isolation source: fecal sample | host: Bos grunniens | place: China: Xizang | collected 2019 | reverse complement strand
TTGAGCATGTGTCCCATGTGTAATACTCCAGTTACATTGGGTGGGGGTATTACTATTGTGTAGGGTTCTCTATTGTCGGGTTCGGAGTGAAACAGGTTGTGTTTCATCCAATATGCGTACCATTTTTCTTCTACCTCTGCGGGGATATATGTACTTGCTAAGCTCATGGGTGTTGATGATTATATTGCCAATTTGTTTTTTACTATCAAAAATTACTTGCAAAGTTAATCTATATTATTAAATTAATTACATTTGCAGTCGAAAATTTGAATATTATGCACGATAGAAATGAAATTTTGGCGGCTTTTGGCCGCTTCCTCGATGTTTTGGATGAATTACGCGAGAAATGTCCGTGGGATAGAAAGCAGACAAATGACAGTTTGCGACCTAATACCATCGAAGAGGTTTATGAGCTTTCCGAGGCATTGATGAACGATGATACTCAGGATATTTGCAAGGAGTTGGGCGATGTTGCGCTTCATGTGGCGTTCTATGCCAAGATTGCTTCGGAGAAGGGGCAGTTCGACTTGAAGGATGTCTTTGACCGTTTGTGTGAAAAACTGATTTATCGTCATCCCCACGTATTCGGTTCGGCGCAGGCCGAAACAGCCGGTGAAGTTTCCAGAAATTGGGAGCAGCTGAAGCTTTCAGAGAAGGGTGGAAACAAGAGCCTGCTCAGTGGTGTTCCAATGTCGCTGCCATCGCTTATAAAGGCTTATCGCATGCAGGAGAAGGCTGCCAATGTGGGTTTCGACTGGGAGAAAAAAGAGGATGTCTGGGAGAAGGTGTCCGAGGAGATTAATGAGCTGCGTGTGGAACTTGAACGTGGTGACGCTGCAGCCGCTGAGGCTGAGTATGGCGATTTCCTTTTCAGTCTGGTGAATGTAAGCCGTTTTTATAATATTAATCCTGATACGGCGCTTGAACTTACAAACAAGAAATTTTACTCCCGTTTTTCGTATGTAGAGCAGCGTGCCAAGGAGATGGGCAAATCCTTAAAGGATATGACTTTAGGGGAGATGGATGCCCTCTGGAACGAGGCTAAGAAATGCGAATGTAAATAACTTTATTTGTGTGATTATTTCTTGAATAATCAAGTATGCCGATACAAAATCAGGCTGCACATGCGTGCAGCCTGATTTTGTGTGTTATGGCCTGTTTGTATTATTTCAATGTACCGTTGTTTGCAGCATTGATCATAGCCTCACTTGCGTACATGTAGATCTCTACGCGACGGTTCTTGCTCTTGCCTTCTGCTGTGTTGTTGTCGGCAATGGGCTCTGTTGAACCTTTACCCTCAACGCTCTTGATCTGTGCAGCTGATACTCCGAGTGATTTCAGGTAGTTTGATACAGAGTTTGCACGGTTAACAGAGAGGGGGTTGTTGATGGCGTCTGAACCTGATGAGTCGGTGTGACCGAAGATTGCAACGTCAGCATCGTTGTACTCCTTGAGAACTTTTGCAAGCTCTGAGAGGCTTGATTTCGCGCTGTTATTGAGGTCGTATTTGTTTGTTGCAAACAAGATTCCTGACTCAAATGTAACCTTGACAGCTGTAAGGTTGTTGGCGTCTGTGATAGTCTCAACAGTTGCGTTTCCAACCTGTTTTGCTGCATCGGCAGCTTTGTCCATTCTGTGACCGATGGCAACACCTGCACCACCACCTACTGCTGCACCGATGGTTGCACCGATAGCAGTTCCTTTGCCTTTGTCGCTCTTGCCGCTTACGAGGTTACCGATGAGGGCACCGATAGCAGCACCGCCGCCACCGCCGATAAGACCACCCTTGGTCTTGTTGTTCATACTCTGGCAACCGCTGAGAACGAATGATGCGCAAAGAGCTACGCATAACATCTTGATGAATTTTACTTTCATGGTTTTGATATTTTAAATATTATTATACTAATTCTTAATCAATGGGTTATAAATTTTTTTAATATTTGTGAACAGCTTGTTATTCACGCCTTTCCATCTGCAAAGATAGTGCATTAATTCATTAAATACAATTATAATAAGCAATCATTTGCTGTTTTTTTTCGTAAATTCAACGTTTCTGTTTAACTTTGCAAATCAATAATGAAACATAAAAGCTGTTAATCTATTATGGCAGAATTAAAAGACTTGACTAAACGTAGTGAGAATTATTCTCAATGGTATAATGAACTTGTGGTGAAAGCCGATCTTGCAGAGCAGTCGGCAGTGCGTGGTTGTATGGTAATTAAGCCTTACGGCTATGCTATTTGGGAGAAAATGCAGCGTATCCTCGATGATATGTTCAAGGCAACAGGGCACTCCAATGCCTATTTCCCCCTTCTTATCCCCAAATCATATCTCAGCCGCGAAGCCGACCACGTTGAGGGCTTTGCCAAAGAGTGTGCGGTGGTGACACACTACCGTCTGAAAAATTCGGCTGATGGCAAGGGCGTTGTTGTTGACCCTGCTGCAAAGCTCGAAGAGGAGATGATTATCCGTCCCACTTCAGAAACAATTATCTGGAGTACATACAAGAACTGGATTCAGTCTTACCGCGACCTTCCCATCCTCTGCAACCAGTGGGCTAACGTACTCCGTTGGGAGATGCGTACACGTCTCTTCCTCCGTACCGCGGAATTCCTGTGGCAGGAGGGTCACACAGCTCACGCTACACGCGAAGAGGCTGAGACCGAGGCAAACACAATGCTGCACGTTTACAACGAATTTGCAAACAAATATATGGCTGTGCCTGTAGTGATGGGTGTTAAATCGGCTAACGAACGTTTTGCCGGCGCACTCGAGACATACACCATCGAAGGACTTATGCAGGATGGAAAGGCTCTTCAGTGTGGAACATCGCACTTCCTGGGACAGAATTTTGCAAAGGCATTTGATGTGCAGTTCATCAACAAAGAGAACAAACCCGAGTATGTGTGGGCTACATCATGGGGTGTGTCAACCCGTTTGATGGGTGCGCTCATCATGACTCACTCTGACGATAATGGTCTTGTGCTTCCTCCCGCACTTGCTCCCATCCAGGTGGTGATAGTTCCCATCTACAAGAACAACGAACAGCTGGCAGTAATCGACAGCAAGGTAAATGTTCTCATCGACGAACTCAAGGCATTGGGTATCAGTGTTAAGTATGACAATGCCGACAACCGTCGCCCCGGCTTCAAATTTGCCGATTACGAGCTTAAGGGTGTGCCTGTTCGTCTGGTGCTTGGTGCACGCGACATTGAGAATGGTACAATCGAGGTGATGCGTCGCGATACTCTCGAAAAGATTACTCGCCCCATCGAGGGAATCACCGAGTTTGTGAAGGCTTTGCTCGACGAAATTCAACTCAACATCTACCACAAGGCTCTAAAGATGCGCGAAGAGAATACACGCACCGTAGATACTTACGAAGAGTTCAAGCAGGAGATAGAGAAGGGTGGCTTTGTACTTGCTCATTGGGATGGTACTCCCGAAACAGAGGAACTTATCAAGGCAGAGACAAAGGCGACTATCCGTTGTATTCCTTTGGCTGGCGACAAGACTCCCGGTGTATGTATGGTTACCGGTAAGCCTTCGGCTCAGCGAGTTCTTTTTGCAAGAGCATATTAAAATCAGACATAAACTGATATTATAATAACAAAAAGGTCGACGAATTCGTCGGCCTTTTTGTTGTGTGGTCTGCGTACTGGTATTAATGAGTTATTGCCATAAATCAAGATGTATTGCCCCATTTGTTACCCACGCATAAGTGCTGCCTTGTATCGATGCAGGATTATATAAAATACGACATCCGCATCTCATTGTTGGAGATGCGGATGTTTGGGTGTGATTATGTTAACGGTCTGTTGCCCGATTATTCTTTTTTTGCATCAAGGCGTTTAACCACCTGTCCGTAGATGATGAGTGCAAATGCCGATACAAGTGCGATTGCGCCGAAATAGTACCATATGTAGTGTGCGTTTGCACTGGCTGCCTGCCATTCGGCGTGTGATGCGAAAAGTGTAGGCTCGGGACAGTATTTGCTCAACAGATAACCCGAAAGTCCGAATCCGCATATTGATGAAAGGAACGAGTGGAGGTGGCTGAATCCAAGGTAGAGTCCCTCTTCGCCCTTAGGTGCCTGAAGCGAGAAGTACTCGAGGAATCGGGGCGAAATGAATGTCTCTGCCAATCCCTGGAAGATGATACCAACTACCATCATGAATGCTACGGGGTGCATCGACAATATTGTCTGTCCGCCGTCGAGCATGTTGCCCGATGCCATACAGAGCGCAGAAATGGGCATGATGAACATACCAACGGTCATTGATGTCAACGCAGTTCTGTTGCGCATCAGCTGTGTCACGAAGTTTACTGCGATGACAACCACCAATGGGTTGACGTTGGCATACCACGAGGGTGAAGCTCCCTCTCCGGCCAGACGCAATACATATTTAGGCATGGTTGCGTAGAGCTGGTGCTGTACCATCCAGAAGCCTGTGATGATGAGTATGAGTGTAATCAGTCGTCCGTTTGTGCAAACCTTGATGAGTGCGCTCCATATTTGACCGAATGTCTTGCCCTCGCCCGAATGTTGTGCGCTCTTGTAGAAGAACCATATTGCCAGCAAGGCTAGGAAGGTCATTGTTGCCGAGAAGTAGTTGAGCGAGATTAATCCTTCGTTGCCGAGTGCTTCGCGCAGGGGCTTAACGATGGTTTTGCCCGAAAAGGCACCGATGTTTACCATTGCATAGAAGATGGAGAATCCCTTTGCTCTTGTTTCGGGAGTGGTCTCTTTGGCTACTGTACCTGAAATAACACTTTTAATGAATGAACCTCCGCAAACGATAAGTGCCATGATGGGGATGATTCCGTAGCGCAGGTTGCTTTCAAGAAGACCGGTGAACTTGGTTGTTTCGCTGTATTCAACCAATCCGGCAGATTGCAACCATGTGGGATAGATGGCAAGTCCCAGATATCCGCATGTCAACAATGTGAAGGCTAAAAGCATGGAGTTGCGGAAACCTATTTTGTCGGCCAGCGCTCCTGCAAATGTGGGCAGCAGGTAGAGACATGCCGAGAAAACTCCGGCGATGGTTGCCGACTCAATGTCGTTGAATCCGAGGATACGGCTCAGGTAGAGGGTGATAACGATGAATACGCCATAGTATGCGGCGCGTTCGAATAGTTCTACTGTGTTCGCGACCCAAAAGGCTTTACTGAACTTGATTTTCTCTTTTGTAGTTGTGCTCATAGTATTTTATGAAATGTTGTGAATGTCCTCTTGCCTAAAGAAAATACGGCGGAAATTGTTTGGATTTCCGTCGTATTCGTCTGTTTGCGGTGCAAAGATAGTTCAAAATTGTATAATATCCTCGCCTAAAATTTATTAAAATAGCAAAACTCATTGGGAAAATGTGTAAATTTGCATTGATTTTGTGACGATAAAGAACAAATATCCAAAGAAATAAATAATAATATAAGGAGAATATGAAAAAGGTACTGAAAATCGTTGGTATTATCTTTGCGGCAATATTCTTGCTGCTGTTGATATTGCCTCTCACTCTCAAGGGTAAAATTGAGACAATTGTCAAGGAGGAAGGAAACAAGATGTTGAATGCGCAGTTCGACTTCGAAAGTCTTGATATAAGTCTGATAAGTCAATTCCCCTCAGCTTCGGTTACACTTAAGAATTTTTGGCTTAAGGGTGTCGGCGAGTTCGAAAATGATACACTGCTCAGCGCTGGTGAACTTACTGCTGCTGTTGATTTGATGTCGCTTTTTGGCGATGAGGGCTATCAGGTTACAAAGATTATTGTTGACGATACAAAAGTGAAGGCTATTGTTCTTGCCGATGGTCGCCCCAACTGGGATGTCATGAAAGAGAGTGGCGAAGAGACTGTCGAGGAGGTAGACACAACAAGCACTGCATTCCGTGTGCAGCTGAAAAAACTTGCAGTTGACAATCTGACTCTTGTTTATGACGACCGTCAGGCTGGTATGTATGCCGAGGTAATAGACCTTGATGCAGAATGCAGCGGCGATTTTGGTAGCGAACAGACTGTGGTTGAGTTGGAAAGCGCTACTCCGTCAGTTACATTCCGCATGGGTGGCGTACCCTTTATCAGTCGCGCAGCGATTGGTGCCGATGTGAATGTGGCAGCAGACTTTGCCAACAATAAATTCACATTGAAAGAGAATACTCTGTCGCTCAATGCTATACGTGCAACTATTGATGGATGGGTGGCATTGACTGATGCGGGTATGGACATGGATGTCAAGCTCAATTCAAACGAGATTAATTTCAAAGAGATACTTTCGCTTATTCCTGCCATCTATGCCAAGGATTTCGAGGGCTTGAAGGCTGAGGGTGATGCCAAGCTTACTGCATTTGCAAAAGGTAGTCTGATTGGTGACAGCATAATGCCCAATTTCGATGTAAACCTGAATGTGAAGAATGCGATGTTCCGTTATCCTTCGTTGCCCGCAGGTGTGGATAACATAAACATTGCTGCAAGTGTTTCTAATCCCGGTGGTTCGTTGGATGCTACAGTGGTGAAAGTGAATCCGTTCAATTTGACACTTGCCGGAAATCCTTTCAGTATGACTGCTGATGTTAAGACTCCTATAAGCGACCTCGATTTCAGTGCAACAGCAAAGGGTAAACTCGATCTCGGCAAAATCAAGGATGTTTATCCTCTCGAAGATATGAAGCTGAATGGTGTTGTCGATGCTGATGTCGCTTTGAACGGACGTATGTCTTACATACAGAAAGAATTATATGATCGTATGCAGGCGTCGGGAAAAATAAATCTCAGCAATATGTTGTTGCAGATGAAGGATATACCTGATGTGAATATTAAAAAATCTACGTTTAGTTTCACTCCACGCGACCTCTCTCTCAGCGAAACAACTGTGAATATCGGTGAAAACGACCTTACATTCGACAGTCGTTTCGAAAACTATATGGGTTTTGCGCTGAAAGGAAGCACTCTTAAGGGTACTTTGAATGTAAGCAGCAACAAATTTAATCTAAACGATTTTATGACTGCTGACAGTGCCGCTGTAGCTGAAACTGCACAGAGCCCTGAGGCTGCTGACACAGCTTCGCTCGGTATCATACGTGTACCTGACAATATCGACTTCCGTATGCAGGTGAAGATGAAAGAGGTACTGATGGACAAGATGCGCTTTGATAACCTCAATGGTGTGCTTGTGGTTAAGGATAGCAAGGTTGATATGCAGAACCTTTCACTCAATACAATGGGTGGCAGCGTGGTTGTAAACGGAATGTATGCTACTCCTGAAAAGGGTGAGCCTCGTCTCGATGCCGGCTTCAGTCTGAAGAATATTGTTTTTGCCGATGCTTATCGCAGTCTTGATATGGTGCAGCAGATGGCGCCTATTTTCGAGGGTCTTAAAGGCGACTTCTCAGGTAGCATAAAGGTTAATACATTGCTTGACGATACCATGAGTCCTGTAATGAACTCCCTCAGTGGCAGTGGAAGCCTTTCTACAAAGGATATAAGCCTCAGTGGTGTGAAAGCTATTGATATGGTTGCCGATATTGTTAAGAAGCCTTCGCTCAAAGAGACCAAAGTGAAAGACTTGAAGATTGACTTCACTATTGCTGACGGTCGTGTTAATACCAAACCTTTTGATATTGTGCTTGGCGACTACAAGATGAATCTATCAGGTTCAACAGGTCTCGACCAGAGCGTCGATTACACCGGCAAAATTACAATTCCTGAGTCTGTCGGCAAACTGTCGCAGCTGGGTACCGTAGATATGAAGATTGGTGGTACATTCACCTCACCCAAAGTGAGCATAGACATGGAAAGCCTTGCTAAAAAGGCTGCTGCCAGCGCAGTGGAGAAGGCCGGCGAAAAGTTGGTGGATAAACTTCTTGGAACGGAATCAGACAAATCTTCTTCGGACAGCACAAGTACCAATCTGAAAGAAGAGGTTACAAAAAAGGTCGTAAATAAGGCTCTCGACCTGTTTAAGAAAAAATAATATACCAATATGTAAGTGAAAAACATTCTTATATATTTGGTTATAAGATATAATGTTTGTATCTTTGCAGTGAATTAGATGAAGATTGAGGGGCTGAACAGCCCCTCTTCTTTTTTTTATCAGTAGACACAATTCAACAAACAATATAACCTTATATGATTGACAGACAAAAGGTAATGGAGCTTGCCGAAGAGTGGCTCGCCGACAAAGAGTATTTCTTGGTGGACGTTGTTATAAGCAAGGACGACAAGATTACAGTGGAAATAGATCATGCCGAAGGCGTATGGATAGAGGATTGCGCCGAACTTAGCCGTCACATCGAATCGGGGCTTAGTCGCGATAGTGAGGATTATGAGCTGGAGGTGGGTTCTGCCGGTCTTGGACAACCGTTCAAAGTGGTACAGCAGTACAGAAACCACATCGGACTCGAGGTTGAAGTACTGGGCAAGGATGGCAAAAAATATAAAGGCATCCTTAAGTCGGTGCTTGAGGACAGCTTCGTGCTTACTGTCAGCAAAAAGGAAAAGTTAGAGGGTGCCAAACGTCCTCAACTTGTCGAAGTGGATTTGAATTTCACATTCGACGAAGTAAAATACACAAAGTATATAATAAAATTCAAATAAAATGGCAAAGAAAGAGGAAACCATCAATCTCCTTGATACATTTCAGGAGTTCAAAGAGTCGAAAAACATCGACCGTACAACTATGATCAGCGTTCTCGAAGAGAGCTTCCGTAAAGTATTGATAAATATGTATGGAACCGATGAGAACTACTCGGTAATTGTCAACCCCGATCGCGGCGATCTTGAGATACAGCGTCGTCGTATTGTTGTTGCCGATGACCAGGTACAGGATGACAACCTTGAAATTTCTCTTACCGAGGCGCAGAGAATCGACGATTCATTCGAAGAGGGAGAAGAGGTTAGTGAAATTATCAAATTTGCCGAGTTTGGACGCCGTATGATTCTGAACCTCCGTCAGACATTGGCATCTAAGATTTTGGAACTTGAAAAAGACAGCCTCTACAACAAGTATACCGAAAGAGTAGGTCAGATTGTAAGTGCTGAGGTTTATCAGATCTGGAAGAAAGAGATTCTTCTTATCGACGACGAAGGCAATGAGTTGATACTTCCCAAAAGCGAGCAGATACCTTCTGATTTCTATCGCAAGGGCGAGGTAGTACGTGCTGTTGTGGCTCGTGTCGACAATCAGAACAACAATCCCAAAATCATTCTCAGCCGTACTTCACCCGTGTTCCTCCAGCGTCTTTTCGAACTTGAGGTTCCCGAAATCAACGACGGTCTGATAACAATTAAGAAAATTGCACGTATCCCCGGAGAGCGTGCCAAGATAGCAGTTGAATCATACGACGACCGCATCGATCCCGTAGGTGCATGTGTGGGTGTGAAAGGTTCACGTATCCACGGTATTGTACGCGAACTCAGAAACGAAAATATCGATGTTATCAACTACACTTCAAACATCGAACTTTTCATCAAACGCGCACTCAGCCCTGCGAAAGTATTTAATCTGCATCTCGATGACGAGAAACGTACCGCAGATGTATACTTGAAACCCGAAGAGGTGTCACTTGCTATCGGTAAGAATGGATTGAATATCAAACTTGCAAGTATGCTCACAGAGTACACCATCGACGTATATCGCGAGAATGATGTACAGGAAGATGATATTTACCTCGATGAGTTTACAGATGAGATTGACGAGTGGGTAATCAATGCCATCAAGAAATTGGGCTTCGACACAGCCAAGGCTGTACTTCGCGCACCCCGTGAGGTTCTTATCGAGAAGGCCGATCTTGAGGAGGATACAGTAGACCATTTGCTCGGTGTGCTGAAAGCAGAATTCGAGGATGATAATGAAAGTGCAGATGAAGAGAGTGCAGAGTAAGAGAAATTTAAAAAGAAAACCGACGAATGAAGATCAGATTAAATAAAGTACAGAAAGAATTGAATGTGGGACTTTCGACTATAGTCGAATTCCTGCAAAAGAACAACTTTGAAATAGAAGAGAACCCCAATGCGGTAGTTCCCGAGGAGGGTTATAACCTGCTGATTAAAGAATTCAGTACCGATAAGAATCTTCGTATTCAGTCGGACAAATTCAGACAGGAGCGTCAGAATAAGGAGAAGGCCAAGAGCGTATCCATTGACAACGCTGAAGAGAAGGTTGAAGAACAGCCTGCAGCTAAGCCTGTTGCAAAGGAGACAGAGGAAATTAAACCTGCAGAGCCTCAGAGCAATGTGTCCAAGATAAAGGTTGTCAACCGTATCGATCTTGATGCACTTAATCAGAGATCGATTCCTGCAGCTGCAAAGAAAAAGGACAAATTTTCAAAAGACAAGGAGAAACCTCGTCAGCCCGAGGTTAAGCCTGCTGCTCCCGAAAAGGTTGTGAATGTAGAGCCGACAGTGGCTCCTGCACCCCAGCCTCAGGAGGTTCCTGCTCCTCAGGTAGAGGCGGTTGCTGTCGATGGCGACGATGCTTCTAAGGCGGCTGATGCTCCCAAATTGACACAGGTGGGTGACATCAAACTTAAATTGAATATCGTGGGCAAGATTGACCTTTCAACCTTGAACCAGTCTACCCGTCCCAAGAAAAAGAGCAAAGAGGAGAAACGCAAAGAGCGTGAAGAGAAGGACAAACAGCGCGAAGAGCAGCGTAAACAGGCTAAGGACAACAATCGTCCCGGCAATGGAGGCGAAAATGCCGACAAGAAGAAAAAGCGTGCGCGCATCGGTAATCAGCGCGTAAATATCGACGCTGTTCAGGACAATAAAAACTCACAGCCTCAGGAGCCTGCTTGGCAGGGTGGCGGCAAAAACCAGAGTAACAAGGACAATGCCTCTAAAGGCAGCCGCAAAGACCGTGACCGTCAGCACAAACGCTACGACAAGAGCGAGGTAAACGATGAGGATGTTTCAAAGCAGATAAAAGAGACACTCGAGCGTCTCACCAACCGTGGTAAGGGTAAAGCTGCAAAATATCGTAAAGAGAAACGCGAACTTGCTGCCGAACGCCAGCAGCAGATAGAGAATGACGAAATGCAGCAGAGCAAGGTTCTGAAGCTGACAGAATTTGTGACAGCCAACGAACTTGCAAGCATGATGAATATTTCGGTGACACAGGTTATTGCTACCTGTATGAGCATAGGCATCATGGTTTCTATCAACCAGCGTCTCGATGCTGAAACCATCAATATCGTGGCAGAGGAGTTCGGTTACTCAACAGAATATGTAAGTGCAGAGGTTACTCATGCCATTGCAGAGGATACCGATGACGAAGAGAACCTTGTTCCCCGCGCACCCATCATCACTGTGATGGGACACGTAGACCACGGAAAGACATCGTTGCTTGACTACATACGTAAGTCGAATGTCATTGCCGGTGAGGCCGGAGGTATTACACAGCATATTGGTGCATACAATGTGAAAATGGAGAATGGCAAGCGCATTACATTCCTCGACACCCCCGGTCACGAGGCGTTTACAGCGATGCGTGCTCGTGGTGCGAAAATCACCGATATTGCCATCATCATCATTGCTGCCGACGACAATGTGATGCCCCAGACAAAGGAGGCTATCAACCACGCTATGGCTGCAGGTGTACCCATCGTATTTGCCATCAACAAGGTTGATAAACCCAGTGCCGACCCCAACCGCATTAAGGAGGAGCTTGCAAACATGAACCTTCTTGTCGAGGACTGGGGTGGAAAATACCAGTCACAGGACATTTCTGCAAAGAAGGGTCTTGGAGTGTCTGAACTTATGGAGAAGGTGTTGCTCGAGGCTGAGTTGCTCGAACTGAAAGCCAACCCCGAACGTAAGGCTGTCGGCTCGGTTATCGAGTCTACACTCGACAAGGGTCGCGGTTACGTTGCAACAGTACTTGTACAGAATGGTACACTCAACGTGGGTGACATTGTGGTTGCCGGAACTCAGTGGGGTAAGGTTAAAGCTATCTTCAACGAGCGTAACCAGCGTATCAAACAGGTACGTCCTGCCGAGCCTGCACTTATTCTCGGACTCAATGGCGCACCTGCTGCCGGTGATATATTCAACATTGTTGACAGCGAGCGCGAGGCGCGTGAGATTACCGGTAAACGCGAGCAGTTGCAGCGCGAACAGGGTCTCCGTACTCAGAAAATGCTTACTCTCGACGAGGTTGGACGCCGCATAGCACTTGGAAACTTCCAGACATTGAACATCATTGTGAAGGGTGACGTGGATGGTTCTATCGAGGCACTTAGCGACTCATTGATAAAGCTCTCTACAGAGACTATCCAGGTGAACGTTATACACAAGGCAGTGGGACAGATTTCAGAATCGGACGTAAGCCTTGCTGCGGCTTCGGATGCCATCATCGTGGGCTTCCAGGTTCGTCCTTCGGTTACCGCCCGCAAACTTGCCGAGCAGGATGGTGTGGATATCCGCCTCTACTCAATCATCTACGATGCCATCGAAGAGGTTAAGGCCGCAATGGAGGGTATGCTTGCTCCCGTACTCAAGGAGGAGGTTACATCTACCATCGAGGTGCGTGAAACATTCCACATCAGCAAGGTGGGAACTGTTGCCGGATGTATCGTGCGTGAAGGTAAGGTGAAACGTACTGATCGTGCACGTCTTATCCGCGACGGTATCGTAATATTCACCGGCGGTCTTGCTGCTCTCAAACGCTTCAAGGACGATGTTAAAGAGGTGAACGTAAATTATGAATGTGGTATCAGCCTTAATGGTAATGACGATATTAAGGTTGGTGACATTATAGAGACATTTGTTGAGATTGAAGTAAAGCAAAAGCTTTAATTAGATGAATACATTGGATATTATCTTTGTGGTAGCCGTCGGATTGGGATTCGCTTTCGGATACTACAAAGGAATAATAAAGCAACTATCATTTGGAGCAGGTGTAATTATAGGCCTGCTCCAAGCTATCTTATTCTACGGACCGGCCGGAGCAAAGCTCTGTCAGTTAACCGGGTGGGGGATGGTAGTGTGCAATATTATCGGTTTTGTTTCGGTGCTTTTATTAGTGATGCTGATATTCAAACTGATAGGTATGCTGCTGAAATGGTTCTTTAATCTTATATTCCTTGGCTTTGCCGATAGAATATTGGGTGGACTGCTCACAGGTGTAATCACTACATTCTTTTTTGTAGGTGCGGTTTCATTGATAGATACGATAGACGAAAATAATGAGCTTTTCGGTAAAACATCACAAGAAAATTCGATGTTATATAGACCGATGCGTAAAGTCTCCGTTACAATCATCGACGAGGTGAAAAAAGAGATTCATGAAAAAGAGTAACAATAATATATTCAAAAAGATTGCTGACAAGGCATATAAATATGGCTTTATCAGCAATGTCAATACTGAAATAATCGAAAAGGGACTCAACGAGGATGTCATCAGATTAATCTCTTCGAAGAAGAATGAGCCTGAATGGTTGCTTGAGTTCCGATTGCAAGCATATAGATATTGGCTGACGTTGGAAATGCCCGATTGGGCGCATCTGAATATCCCGCCCATCGACTATCAGGCAATATCCTATTACGCCGATCCTCTGAAAAAGAAGAAAAACGAGAATAAGGAGATTGACCCTGAACTTATGAAGACTTTCGATAAGTTGGGTATTCCTCTCGAAGAGCGTCTGGCGCTTAGCAACACAGCTGTTGATGCTGTGTTCGACTCGGTGTCGGTAAAGACTACCTTCAAAGAGGAGTTGCGCGAGAAGGGTATAATCTTCTGCTCAATGGGTGAGGCTGTTCAGGAGTACCCCGACCTCGTACAGAAATATCTTGGTTCGGTGGTGAACTACCGCGACAATTTCTTTGCGGCCCTGAACTCGGCAGTCTTCAGCGACGGTTCGTTTGTGTATATACCCAAAGGTGTCCGCTGTCCCATGGAACTCTCCACATATTTCCGTATAAATGCAGCGCAGACCGGTCAGTTCGAGCGTACACTTATCGTTGCCGACGACGACAGCTATGTGTCGTATCTTGAGGGATGTACAGCTCCCATGCGTGACGAGAATCAGCTGCATGCTGCCATAGTGGAAATTGTTGTCTGCAACAATGCCGAGGTGAAATACAGCACTGTTCAGAACTGGTATCCGGGTGATGCTCAAGGTAAGGGTGGTATATACAACTTTGTGACCAAGCGTGGCGAGTGTCGCGGAACCAACAGCAAACTGTCGTGGACGCAGGTTGAGACAGGTTCGGCTATCACATGGAAATATCCCAGTTGTGTGCTTCGTGGCGACAATTCGCAAGGTGAGTTCTACTCAGTGGCACTGACAAACAATTTCCAGCAGGCCGACACCGGCACAAAAATGATACATTTGGGAAAGAATTGTCGCAGCACTATCATCAGCAAGGGTATTTCTGCGGGACAGAGCCAGAACTCGTACAGAGGACTTGTGCGTGTGGCGAAAAATGCCGACAATGCCCGCAATTACAGCCAATGCGACTCTTTGCTGCTGGGCAGCAAGTGTGGAGCGCACACATTCCCATATATGGATATTCACAACGAGAGTGCCATCATTGAACATGAGGCAACAACATCGAAAATTTCAGAAGAGCAACTGTTCTACTGCAATCAGCGAGGCATAGATACTGAAGAGGCAATAGGTCTTATTGTCAACGGTTATGCAAAGGAGGTACTTAACAAACTGCCTATGGAGTTTGCCATAGAGGCACAAAAATTGTTGAGCGTTTCACTCGAAGGCTCAGTAGGATAAAAATCACACAGCAATGGAGAATCTGATAGAAATAAAGAACCTTCACGCTACCATCGAAGGAAAAGAGATATTAAAAGGTATAAATCTGACAGTTAAACCCGGTGAGGTTCATGCTATTATGGGCCCTAATGGTTCGGGAAAAAGTACACTCAGCAATGTGCTTGTCGGTCATCCTGCCTACACAGTAACAGAGGGTGAAGTTATATATAAAGGTAAGGACCTGCTTGCCCTCTCACCCGAGGATAGAAGCCACGAAGGAATATTCCTTTCGTTCCAGTATCCGGTGGAGATAGCAGGAGTAAGCATGACAAACTTTATGCGTGCTGCCATCAATGCCCGTCGCAAGTATAATGGCGAACAGGCAATGCCTGCAGGCGATTTTCTCAAACTGATGCGCGAGAAACGCGCTCTTGTCAACCTCGACAGCAAATTGGCCAACCGCTCGGTGAACGAGGGATTCAGTGGAGGCGAGAAAAAACGCAACGAAATATTCCAGATGGCAATGCTTGAACCGTCGCTCAGCATACTTGACGAGACCGATTCAGGTCTCGACATCGATGCGCTGCGTATAGTTGCCGATGGTGTAAACAAACTTAAGCGTCCCGACACTTCGACTCTTGTTATCACACACTATCAGCGTCTGCTCGACTACATCAAGCCCGACATTGTACATGTGCTTTACAACGGTCGCATAGTGAAGACTGCGGGTCCCGAACTTGCACTTGAACTTGAAGAGAGAGGATACGACTGGATTAAAAACGAGAATCCCTAATAAGCCTTTTATGAGTAACGAACAGGAATATATTGAACTTTTCGACCAGAATAGAAGCCTCATAGAAGAGCCGTGCGCTCCGCTTTTGAACAAAGCCCGCGCTAAGGCCTATACCTCATTCAAGGCAATTGGCTTCCCCACCAAGGACGAAGAGGAGTATAGATATACCGACATACTTCCCATTTTGGCCGAGAATTATGGAATGAATCTCGGACGTGTGGATGCGGCAATAAATCCGCGCGAAATTTTTTCGTGCGACGTTCCCAATCTGCATACACATCAGGAGTACATTGTAAACGATACATATCTTGCACGCACTGAGGAGAGCAAACTGCCCGAAGGTGTCATTCTCGGCAGCCTGAACAGTGTTGCAGCCAAGCGCCCCGAACTTCTCGCTCCATACTACAATGCTCTTGCGCAGAATGGCGATGGTGTTGCGCAGTTCAATACAACATTCGTGCAGGATGGTCTTCTGCTCTACATTCCACGCAATACGCAGGTGGACACAACCATTCAGCTGATGAATGTGTTGCGTACAAATGTGGAACTGCTCTCCAATCGTCGACTGCTTATAGTACTTGAAGAGGGCGCCCAGGCCTCTATGCTTGTTTGTGACCATACGGTGGAGAAGATAAAATCTCTGTCGGTACAGGTGGTGGAGATTTTCATTGGTCGCGGCGCGCGTCTCGATCTCTACGAACTTGAAGAGACACAGAACGAAAATATACGTCTTTCACAGCTGTTTGTACGTCAGGAGGCAGACAGTCGCTTCAACCATACAAACGTGACTTTGACGAATGGTGTTACGCGCAACAGTGTAAATGTGTCGCTTGTGGGCGAGGGTGCAGAGGTGAATATGAACGGACTTGCAATATCTGACAAGAAACAGCATATAGAGAACAATACTGTTGTCGACCATGTGGTAGGACGCTGCAACAGCAATGAACTGTATAAATATATCCTCGATGATGAGTCGAAAGGTGTGTTTGTGGGTAAGATGCTCATACGCAAGGATGCGCAACATACTGCTTCGCAGCAGACTAACCGTAACCTCTGCCTTGCGAAGAGCGCCCGTATGTATGCTCAGCCTCAGCTCGAAATATATGCCGACGACGTCAAGTGTGGCCATGGCTCCACTGTCGGTCAGCTCGACGAGAATGCGCTCTTCTATATGCGTCAGCGTGGAATACCTGCCGACGAGGCTTGCCATCTGTTGATGTTCGCTTTTGCCGGAGAGGTTATAGATGCAATAAAGCTCGACGCATTGCGCGAAAGACTCCACATTTTGGTAGAAAAACGTTTCCGTGGCGAACTTAACCGTTGCCAGGGATGCTCACTTTGCAAATAAGCTAATGTACGATATTAACGAAATAAGAAAAGAGTTCCCTATACTGCAGCGTCAGGTATACGGTAAACCGTTGATATACCTTGACAATGCGGCTACTACGCAGAAGCCATTGTGCGTAATAGAATCAATAACAGAGGCATATGCCAATGTAAATGCCAATGTGCATCGTGGTGTGCATTTCCTATCGCAGAAGGCTACCGAACAGTATGAGGAGGCGCGTGAAACTGTGCGCCGCTTCATAAATGCCCGTCACAGCCACGAGGTCATCTTTACCCGTGGCACAACAGAGAGCATCAATCTGGTGGCGTCCTCTTTTGGAGAAACTTTTCTTGCCGAGGGTGACGAGGTTATCATCTCCACAATGGAGCATCACAGCAATATTGTTCCCTGGCAGTTGCTTGCCGAACGTAAGGGCATAAAACTGCGTGTGATTCCTTTGACTGTCGATGCGCGACTCGATAAAGAGGCATACGCAGCTCTTTTCAACGAAAATACACGTCTTGTAAGCATCACCCACACATCAAATGTGTTGGGTGTCACCAATCCTGTCGAAGAGTTTATTTCCATTGCTCACAGCCATGGCGTACCGGTGTTGATTGACGGCGCTCAGAGTGTTCCACATAAAAAGGTGGATGTGCAGGCGCTCGATGCTGATTTTCTTGTCTTCAGCGGTCATAAGATTTACGGCCCTACAGGAATCGGCGTACTTTATGGAAAAGAGAGCTATCTTAACAGAATGAAACCCTATCAGGGTGGTGGAGAGATGATTCAGACAGTGAGGTTCGAAAAGACAACCTTCAACGAACTTCCATATAAGTTCGAGGCGGGTACTCCTGACTATGTAGGTGCCATTGCGTTTGCCCGTGCTCTCGATTTTGTTAGTGCAATAGGAATAGAACAGATTGCTGCCCACGAACAGCAGCTCACGCGTTACGCCCTCGAGCGTATGGCGGAAATACCAGATATGCGCATATTCGGCAAGCCCGATGGTTCGGCAATCTCTTTTCTGATTGGAAATATTCATCCTGCCGACTTAGGCACTCTGCTCGACAGATTGGGTATTGCCATACGTACAGGTCATCATTGCGCCCAACCGCTCATTGACCATTTCTCTATTCCCGGCACTGTGCGTGCTTCGTTTGCAATGTACAATACCATTGAGGAGGTCGATGCGTTTATTGCGGGTATCAACAGGGTAGTGAAAATGTTCGGATAGAAGTCATGTTGCGTAATTTCCTAAATCCCGGAGTAATAGAAGCCGGCTGCGACGAAGCGGGACGCGGATGCCTTGCAGGTCCGGTCTATGCCGCAGCGGTTATACTGCCCGAAAATTTCACTAATGAACTTCTGAATGATTCAAAGCAACTGACCGAGGCTCAGCGGTATGCTCTGCGCGAGATTATTGAACGTGAGGCTGTTGCATGGGCTGTGGGGGTGGTCACAGCTGCCGAGATTGATGAGATAAACATCCTGCGTGCCTCTATTCTTGCTATGCAACGTGCAGTCGAGCAACTTAAGGTGACTCCCGAGCATCTGCTTATCGATGGCAACCGCTTCACTCCATACAAGAAAATACCATACACTACGGTTGTCAAGGGCGATGCCACGTTCATGAGTATAGCTGCTGCTTCTATTCTGGCAAAGACCTATCGCGACGATTATATGCTGAAAATAAGCGAGGAGTACCCTGCCTACGATTGGCATCGCAACAAGGGTTATCCTACGCCCAAACACCGTGCAGCCATACGTCAGCATGGTGCTACACCTCATCATCGCATGACATTCAATCTTACAGGTGAAAATCCACAGCTTGCCTTGCAGTTTGGCGAGTAGGTTCGGTACAGCAGATTACAATATAGGTGCAAATATTCGTGCAATCGATTCCGTTACACGTCTTGTAAGTCTGCTCTCACGATACTCCTTGTAGGTGAATTGTCGGCAACTGCGCATGTCATTCACAAAGATATTTTTCATCTCCTCGGCAATCTTGCTGTCGTAAACGAATGTGTTTATTTCGAAATTACATTCGAAACTGCGGAAGTCGATATTTGCCGACCCTACTGAACATAAGGAATTGTCAGAAACAAGCATCTTTGAATGTAGAAAACCGTTGCGGTAGAGGTAGACTTTTGCTCCTGCATACATTACATCTGCCAGGAACGAACGCGATGCGTATTCAGTTATCAGACTGTCCGACTTTTCGGGAACCATGATTCTGACATCTACCCCCGAGAGTGCAAGATTTATTATTGCCACAAGCACATTCTCGCTCGGCATGAAGTAGGGAGTCTGTATATAAAGATATTCCTTGCAATTTGAAATAACAAGTGACATACCCTGCAACATCTCGCGCCAATCACCAATGGGGTTCGATGTTACAACCTGCGCCAGTGGGCCTGAAGTTAGTTCCATTTTCGGATAGTAACGCGAGCCGCTTACCATTGAGCGGTCGGCAAAGTACCAGTCTACAAGGAACGAAGTCTGCATGCCGTAGACGGCCTCGCCTTCTGTCAGTAACATTATGTCGCGCCATTTTTTCCATTTGCCTCCTGTTACGTAGCGGTCGGCGATGTTCATGCCGCCAATGAACCCCTTTTTACCATCTATTATGACCAGTTTGCGGTGGTTGCGGTAGTTGAGCTTGCTTGTGAACTTGGGCATGCGTACTTTCAGGAACGAACGTACATAGATGCCGGCACAGCGCATCTCTTCGAAAAAAGAGTCATCTACCGACCAGCATCCAACGTCGTCGTAGAGTACTCTTATCTCTACACCTTGTCGTGCTTTGTCTATGAGAGCATCGCGGACTATACGGCCTGTGGCATCGTTTGCAAAGATGTAGAATTGCATGTGAATATGCTCTTTCGCTTTTTCAATTTCCTGTAACAGGCGAACGAGAAAAGTGCTGCCTTCGTTGATTATTTCTATTTTGTTTCGGTTAACCGGGTATGCGTCTGCAACATTCTCGAAGAATTTTACCACTCTGGTATATTCTGTCGGTATTTTCAACGTGTCGCTTGAGTTTATGTATCTGTGTAATGCCCGTTTCTGTATTTGATTGAGAAATTTCTTGCCAATCAGCCGACGGCGACGGTTGTCTCTGCCGAAAATGAAGTATATGATAAGTCCGAAAAAGGGTATTGTCAGTATGACAAGCACCCATGCGATTGTTTTTATGGGTGTCCTGTTGTTCAGCACAATGGTGACGGCTGTCACTATTGCGACTGCCATGTATATAAAGTAGAGGATACGCAACGCTCCCCAGATGGAAAGGGTTTCGAGTATATACATTTTTGTTTTTTGCGAATGTAGCAATTTGAAATAAAAAAGATTGAATAATCGATTCCGATTATTCAATCTTTAAGTTTACTTAACAATAATGCTTCTTAGAAGCCTCTGCGGCTACCGAAGCCACCGCCTCCGCCAAAGCCTCTGGTTCCTCCGGGGAAGCCACCTGGGGGCGGCGGGAAATCTCCTCCGGGGAAGCCGCGCTGCATCTGTGAACGTGTCTCCTTGTCGCCCATCTGATTGAATTTATAGATGATGTGCAGCATGCAGTAGCTGTGGATGGCGTTGTTCTGTGTATCGCTGCGCATGATGGCCGATATTGTTCGGCTTACATTGCTCTGTTCGTGCAGAATGTCGAACACCTGGAATGATACGGTCAGCGCATTTTTCTTGAGGAAACTTGCAGAGATTTGTGCGTTCCACAGCAGTTCGTTGGTGTTGAATGCCGGGTCGCTGTATCCGCGGCGGCTGCTCATCTGAATGTCTGTGTATAGTCTGATGTTCTGCCAGGGCAACTGAATGTTACTGCTGGGACCATATGAGAAATCAAATGTTTCGAGATTCTGATTGGGCTGCTGCTCGTTTTTTGAATTCTGGTATCTGATGTTTCCGTTCAGTGTTATTTCGAACCAGTCGTTGCGGTAACCTCCCCGTAAGCGCTCACTGATGTTTGTGGTCTTGATGGTGTTGCGTGTGCTGCTTTGCTGCAACATGCTGATGTATGCAACGCCATGATTGAAGCCTGCGTCAGTGGTGGTACTATATGTGAATTTGGTGTTTGCCGGAATTGCCGAGTTGAAGTTGAATCCTCCTGCTACGTTCCAGTTGCCGTTGATGTTCTCGGGTCGTGTGATGCGTCCTCCGGTCTCTTCGATGTAGGTGACTTTGTTGCTGATGCTGTTGAGGGTGTTGGTGAATCGGGCATTTGCCGAGAATCCTCTTTGCGCGTCAGCATTGTAGGTGTTGAAGAATGCGAAGAAGTTGTTCGAGAATGAGGGCTTAAGTCCGGGGTTACCCTGTGTGATGTTCAAGGGGTTCGAGTCATCGGTGATGTCAAGAAGGTCTGTCATCGAGGGCTGGCTGGTTCTTCCGCGGTAGTTAAGGTTAAGTGTTGTGGATTTTGACCATTTGTAGCGGAAGCGGATATTGGGTGTGAAGTTGCTCACTGTGCGTGTAAGCACTGTGTCTATACCCATATATTTGTATTTCATGCGTGACTGCTGTGGCAACCATGTGGCTCCTACGCTGAGGTTCATCTTGTCTGTGACGAAGCGTGTCATTGCGCTCACCTCGTGGTTCATGTTACGGTAGGTGGAGTAGCGGCTGAGGTCTTTGTCAAGATACTGTTCGTAATCCAGGGGTAGCGAGGGGAAGTGGTAGTCTGAGTTCAGTTCGGGAATGTAGCCGAGATTGTCGAAAACATAGGTCGAGCGGTCGCTGCTGTTGTAACTGTAGTTGAAGCGGTAGCTCAATTGCAGGTTGGCAATATTGGAGAGCGGCTCGGTGTAGCTGAATCGTGTGCTGTAGTTCCAGTTTGTACCGGGGGTGGTAGAGTAGCGTTTGCGTGTGTATCCGCTGCCTGCACTGGCACGGTAATATGTAACGTCGTTGTGCGAAATGTTCTCGTTCTCATTGTCGCTGTAGCTGAATGAACCATCGAGGGTGATGTTGCGTCCCTTTTTGCCGAGATTGCGGTTAATCTGCAGGTTGGCTCTCATCGAACGGCTTTCGCTGTTGCTCATTGACTCGTTCTTGTTGCTGTTGATGGCTATGTTCTCGAATCCTGTCGGAACCTCGCCGAACATCTCTTTACGGTAGTCGAAGCCTTGCTCAAAGGGGTCTGAGTCAAATGTTGCAGAGCTGCTCTTCGACCAACTGTCCGATGTTGAATATGAGAGTGAAGGGCGGAAGATGATGCTTGTCAATGAATCGGGCTTCCACTCTAAACGGAAATCTGCGTTGATGTTGCTCGAGCGGCTGAACGAACTGTTGTTGCTTGTGGAATACTGGTTGCCATTGCCGGCAGTCATGAAGTTTTCCGATGATGTGTAGCTTTTGGAGTCTGTGTCTCTGTGGTTGAAACGGATGTTGCCACCGGTCTCCAACTTCTCCGATGTTGTGGCAAAGTTGAATCCGCCCATTTTGCTTGCAACAAGTCCCGAACCGCCTCCGCCGCGGAAACCTCTGTCACCGATGTTGTTGGCAGAGAGAACCAGCGACATTTGCGATTTGTCAGTGAAACGGCTGGTGGTGTTTTTGGCTGAGTATCGGTCGTGTGTGCCATAGGCAAGGTCGGTATTTCCGAACCAGCCCTGGTCTGCTCCTCTTTTCATTTGCAGGTCGAGTACAGTCTCCTCTTCGCCATCGTCAATACCTGTCACACGTTTGAAGTCGCTGTCCTTGTCGTAGAATTTGACTTTGTCGACAACTTCGGCTGGTATGTTTTTGAGTGCCATGTTCTTGTCTGTTCCGAAAAAGTCCTTGCCTTTCATCAGAATACGGTTGACGGTCTTTCCGTTAACGGTGATGGTACCGTCATCGGCTACCTCTACTCCGGGGTATTTTTTCAAAAGTTCTTCGAGCATTGAGCCGGCAGGGACACGGAAGGCTGCAGAGTTATATACCATTGTGTCTTCTGCCATTGTAACAGGAGGTACATCTGCTGTTACAAGTGCCTCTTTAAGTACTTCTGCGTCCTGTAGCAGTTCTATTGTTCCTAATTTATTGCTTTTCTTGGCAACAACTTCAGTTGTGAGGTCTTTTGATACGTATCCTACGTATGAGAATCGTATAAGGTATTTCCCGGCCTCTACGTCTAATGTAAATTTACCTTCGAGGTCTGTGGGGCATCCGCTCTTGTAGGTGGTGTCGGGTAGAGCAAAGAATTGCACTGACGCAGCAGGTAGTGGTGTCTTTTCGTTAGCGCAGATAATTGTGCCGCTTACGGTACCCATCTTTTTCTTAGATGTTGTCTGTCCGAATGATGTTGTTGCAATAAGCAATGCGGAGAAAATCAAAGTTATGTGCTTTTTCATATGTTGTCGGTGCTGTTTCTCTTATATGAATATTGTTATGCAAAGTTACTTAATTTAGACCTTTTATTTGTAAAAAAGTTTAAGAGTTGTTTCCTTATTTTGCAGTTCCTTGAGAGTTTTTGATATTTGCTGATAATTTATTTTATTTGATTTTTATTATATGTTTGTCCAAACTTTCGTCTTTTCTTTCAAACCATTATCTTTGTCGGTAGTATTGCAATGAATAACGAGGTTCCTTATGTTGATATACTGCGGCAGGCGCTGATGGGTGATGCGCGGATGTTCGGCCCTTTTTTGCTGGAGGAGCAGCTTCTCGCTGATGCCCCTGCTTTTTCTTCTCCATTGGACGGCATGTTCTTTGCTCATTTTGGCAAGACGTCCGACCGCGAGGGGTTACGTGCTTTGTCGTTGTTGGCTGCGCTCTATCTTTCTGTTGTGCTTTGTGGCTTTCCACAGCACTTGCTGCGTTCTTCCGCCATGTTTTTGCGCGAAAATATATCGCTTCCTACATTCAACTGCACCCACTATGATAAACTTTTTTCGTATCTCGCCTCTGAGGATATGCTCTCTTTCTCTTTGTTGCGGGGGGTAGGCGATGTTGAGTATGTCATAGCGACCAAAAAGGATATTTTCGATGCTTTCGATTTTTTGACCAATGGGTTGTAGTCGGCAACTATTGCATGCTTTACGGATTTTGAATTATTGGTGTCCGGTAAACATATTTAATCCTTTTAAAATTCGACATTTAAGCTTGTATAAGCCCCTACTCCTTTGTTGATGCAAATTTGAGTGCAATGGTTGGAACTAACTCCCTTTCCGAAGGAGTGCCGAATTTGAGAGGTCTATCAAAAACTTGTTTTTGAAGACGGAGGAGTTCAAAAGCCTGTTTTACCCTTAATTTTTGGTTGCAATCATTTTGGGCAGTAATTTCTATTCTCTTCTTTTGCCGGGCAAAAGAAGCAAAAGCCCCGGCACACGGGACGCATCAGTCGGCTCTGCCTTTGTTCAGAAGTTGCCTTGCGGCAACATTCTTCAGTCGGTGGCGAGCCTTGTCGCTCGAGTCTTTTCGTCTGTTTTTCGGGTGCTGCGGAACTCGCTCAGTTATCCGCACTTTGTGCGTATAACTAACACTCAGACAGTCCTCGCACTTAATCCGAAAAACAGACGGCCTCTCGGCTGTGATGCTTACGGTGCCGGTTAAGTTTTAAGTTACCAATGCTATGGATGGAATAGCATAAATACTGCAAATTGAGACACACTTTTATACCCTTTTAAACTTTTACCGGACACCAATAAT
>JAEIGA010003529.1_pt1 | contig 24467 bp, 17 predicted proteins | sample 9270691 | NCBI WGS metagenome assembly JAEIGA01 (sample SAMN17057246, study PRJNA624740) | gut metagenome | biome: biome; isolation source: fecal sample | host: Bos grunniens | place: China: Xizang | collected 2019 | reverse complement strand
TGTTCGGAGGTGAATCATGAAGACATTGGGATTTGGAATGCTGCGTCTTAAGCAGACAGAAACCCGGGATTGGGGAAGTGCGATTGATTTGGAGACTTTTGCGAATCTGGCGGATCAGTATCTGAATAGCGGATACAACTATTTTGATACAGCATTTACTTATCAGGATGGGTTGAATGAACAGGCTTTCCGCGAGGCAGTTGCGAAGCGATATCCTCGCGATGCGTATATGATCGCGGATAAGATTCCCGTCTATATGCTGGATCAGCCCTCTCAACTTGTATCTGTTTTTTCAAAAATGCTGGAAAACTGTGGTGTTTCCTGGTTTGATTATCTTCTGCTTCATGCAATGAGTGTACCTGCCTATGAGCTTTCAAAACGAAGCAATGCTTTTGCATTTCTGCAAAAACAGAAAAAAGAGGGCCGTGCAAAGAAAGTCGGTTTTTCTTTCCACGGAACAGCGGATGCGCTTGATCTGATTTTAACAGAGCATCCGGAGGTGGATTTTGTACAGATTCAGATCAATTATCTGGATTGGGAGGATGTCACCATTCAGTCAAAAGGATGCTATGAGGTTTGTGAAAAACACGGCAAACCGGTCATAGTTATGGAACCGATCAAAGGCGGTTCCCTTGTTGATATCCCGGATGAAGCGATGGCACTCCTGAAAAAGGCGGATCCTGATCAAAGTGCCGCCAGCTGGGCGCTCCGTTTTGCTGCCTCGCATGAGAATGTAAAGATTGTGCTTTCGGGTATGAAATGCGAAGAAGATCTGAGGGATAATCTGAAGACCTTCAGGGATTTAAAACCAATCACAAAAGAAGAATATGCTGTTTTGCAAAAAGCCGCTGACATCATCCACGCGCAAACAGCGATCAATTGCACCGGCTGCAGATACTGCATTCCCGGGTGCCCGAAACAGATCGTTATATCAGATTATTTTTCTATCTATAATACGTACAAAAGATCCGGCCTGGCCTGTGTTACGGATATATGGAACTATTACAACAATCTGGCCAAGATCCATGGCGGCCCGACTGACTGCATCAAATGCGGTAAATGTGAGGAACGATGCCCACAGCATCTGCCGATCCGCGAACTGCTGCAGACCGTACAGGAAGAACTGAAGGACTTATGATCTGTTCCGTATTATTGGTCGGCTGAGAGCTTCGAAGCGTAATACTTATCTGCCTGATAGATCGCACCGACTGTGTTGTGTGCCATAACGCGATCTTTGCTGACGAGTGTAGTGACCGGCGCATCGGCAAAGCGATAAAACATGCTGTCATGTCCGACACACAGACCGATAAGGATATTCAGGTCAGTGTTCTCTTTGTTTAAGTACTTTGCCTGTAATACCGGATTGCACATGTTTTCTCCGGTGGCATTGCAGAATTCAGGAACGCCGATCGAAGTCTTCTTCTGTGTGCCGCATTTGCAGGCAACGCCAAAGACTTCAAATCCATGTGTTCTGAAAATTCGGGCGACGGTTCGGGACTCCCCGATCAGACCGGCACAGGTCGCAATGCCGATCTTTTTTGCGTTCAGCTTTTTCGCAAATTCTATGGTTTCCTCTAACCGTGTCATTTTACAATAGTTTTCGGTCTCTACTTCTGCTGCTGCGATGGCGATCGACCGGATCATCGGATCGTTGTATTCTTCCATTGCGCTTTCAAGAAGTGCAGGATCAATGTTTGTTGTCAGACAGAATGGCGGATAGCTTGCCTGCATCTTGTTACAGTTTACGGATCCGCAGTCAATACAGCTGTGTTTTTGTTCCATGATCGTGTTACCTTCCTTTCTTAGTGGGTTATATTTTTTTGCTCATCTTAGATAAGGCATCACCGTCAATAAGCAGAATGCCGTTTGCGTCAGCTAAGCGCTTTGCATTGGCGGTAAATGTAGAGTTGGTGATCACTGCGGCTTTTTTTGCCTGATAGTACTGCATGGCAGCAGAAATCTCCTGAATGGGCGCGCTTCCGACAACCGTACTGTAGCGCTTACATTGGATGACCCATTTACGGCCGTGTTTTCTGGCAATGATATCAGCGCCATAATCACTGCTGCCCTGCGTGACATGAACACTCTTATAGCCGTTCCTTTTGAGTACTTTTGCACAATATGCTTCAAACTCATGTCCTTCCATCTGTTCCAGTTTTCTTGTGGAAATATTGGCGATCGGATTGAACATGATCATATAAATACAAAGCAGGATCACCAGACAGATGATCGCTGCTACGGCTGCTTTCATAGGGCTTTTGATCGCATCTGAATCCGGAAACATCCGCAGCGGGATATCTGAAAAAACAATGGTGACCAAAATGACAGAAACCACTCCCGCAAACAGGACAACCGGTAAAAGAATGACCCGAAGAAAACGTTTCCAGACAGGAAGCAGTCTGTACTTATGCTCCCTGCATGTGACAAGGTAAATGATCAGAAACAGAAGCATAAGGGAAAGCAGGGACTGGTCACAGCTTTGCCTGAAAAGAAGCTGGGTGAAAATGCGGGCGAGAAATACTGCCAGTAAGAAGCCCGTTATAAGATTACATGTTTTGCGAAAAATATGCATACGATATAAACATCCAATCATTCTGAAATCATATTCTTTCACCACCTGTATATCATAGCAGAAATCAGAAAAACCTACAAATAACGAAAGCCCGGATCAGATGATCTCTGATCCGGACTAAGATGTCGTATGAATATGTGATTATACCAGGCAGTTTTTGATGATCTCATCACCGTCTTCACGAGACGGCGCATGCTTGATCGATACCAGTGTGGCAGCATACTCGTTCATCAGAACAAGGAGAGAGTCGATTTCTCTATTGCCGATTTTTCTTGTTGGCGCATTCTTGATGTTGGTCAATTCATCAGCAAATCTTTTATGTGTGCCTGCAATGGCATCCTCCAGGATCTTATCTCCTGCCGCTCTTGTGTCAGCATTCTTGATGTTGTTCAGTGTTCCGATGAAGTCAGCGGTCATCATCTGTTCGAATTTGATCTTCTCATCGCCTGTCTCTCTGTCCGGTGCTTCCAGCAGATAGTTAAAGATGTCCTGAAATTTGTGGAATATTGACATAGTGTTCTCTCCCTTCGTTGGTTTTGGGTTCTGCAGTGCTCTGCAGTGTTTCTTTCAACACCATTATTGTAATACAGTTTTCTTAAAAACAGTAATTCATAATCATTCAAAAGGTTTGCAGAAAATGGATAAGCATGCACATATTTTACAAAACAGCACTCCAGATTAACAGCAAAATAACCAAAGCGATCAACGGAATGATAACAGATACCACAAAAATATCTTTGTAAGATTCCTTATGTGAGCAGTGTGAAACAGCAAGCAATGTGATCACGGCTCCGTTATGGGGGAGCTTGTCAAGACTGCCCGCAGCGATCGAAGCGACACGATGCAGGATGTCCGGGCTGATGTTCAGTGTCTGTGCAACAGCCAGGTATTGATCAGCAAATGCTTCAAGTGCGATCGAGAGTCCGCCGGACGCGGAACCTGTTGCTCCGGAAAGAACGCTTGCTGAGAGTGATTCTGAAAACAGCAATGACATCGGCGTTGCGTTCTGGCTGATCAGGAGTGCGGTAAGAAGCGCAAATCCCGGGACAATCCGGATGACGGAGCCAAAACCGACTGCGCATGCGGTGTTCATGATCGCTGTGACCGATCCCTTTGCGCCTTCTGTGATGGTCTGAGGCATCCGTTTTAACTTATCCGGATGGAACAGGCAGCAGACGATAATGCCTATGATCAGTGCAATGACGATATTCCATTTAAGGAGATTCAGTGTAATAAATACAACGATGAGCGGGATCAGCCCGGAAAGCCAATAGCGTACTGCTGCTTCTTTCGATGCGGTCTCACTTTCTTTTAAGATCAGGGGATCCTCTGTAAACCCAAGATGATCCTGTCTTGCCTTTTTGACCCTGCGGTTCAGATACAGGTATCCGGGGATCAATACAATGATACTCGATATGATTCCCATAACAGGTGCAGCGGTCGCTGTCGTGCCAAAATAATCCATCGGGATCAGGTTTTGAATCTGCGGCGTTCCGGGAATCGAGGTCATGGTAATGCCGAACGAGCCAAATGCAATCGCAGCAGGCAGCAGGGTTCGGGGAATGTCAGCTGCTTTATAAATGGCATACCCCATCGGATACATGATAAACACAACGACGAACAGGGAAACGCCACCATATGTCAGAAGCATACAGGGAATCAGCACGGCAAGGACTACAAATCGCGGGCCGATCAGTTTGACGATCAGATCCGCCAATGCTCTTGCGGCACCGGTCATTTCCATAACTTTTCCATAAACCGCACCTAGTAAAAAGGTGGGGAACCATGCTATAAAGTATTCTCCTGCTCCACGCATATAGTCAACCGTATAAGACGTAAGCAGATTGTGATCTTGTCCTAGTCCTGCTCCGAGTGCAAAAAGTACGACGATAAATGCCGATAACGGCGCTACCCAGATAATGGAATGGCCTTTAAATGTCAGGCAGATCATGAAGATAAGGCCGGCAAATATGCCGATCAAAGACAAAATTTCCATTTCGTGTTCTTCCTAGATGTTATGTGTGTAATGTGTTTACCTCGTTGTTTGTAAGTCTTCGATATTCGCCCGGGGATAATGCCGGATCAAGTATGAGATTTCCAAATTGAGTTCGTTTCAGATAAGAAACTTCCATTCCGATTGCCTGAAACATCCGCTTGATCTGATGGAATTTTCCTTCCTGAATTGTGATCTCGACTTCGCATGTATGCGTATCGGGATCGGTATGCAATACTTTAAGATCAGCAGGCATTGCGGTAAAGGATTCATCTACCTTCAACCCGTCCTGAAATGCTTTGATATCCTGGGCCGAAACGATCCCGCTGATCCTGGCATAATAAACTTTATTGACGTGATGCTTTGGTGATAACAGTTTGTGTGCAAGCAGGCCGTCATTCGTGATCAGAAGGAGCCCCTCGGTATCCTTGTCCAAACGTCCGACCGGAAAAAGATCGGATCGTTTGTTCTCTGTGATCAGATCGATCACGGTTTTCTGTGTTTGATCCTCTGTTGCGGAGATCACACCGGCAGGTTTATGCAGCATGTAATAACTGTAAGTCTCATATTGGACCGGTTTGCCGCAATATTGGACAGACATATCATCTGTCACCTGAAACCCGGGATCTTTTATCATGCTGCCATCTACAGTCACATTGCCTTTGCGTATTTCTTTTTTGAGTTCACTGCGGGTACCGATGCCCATATCTGCAAGGTATTTGTCTAACCGCATAACAGATCGTCTCCTCTTAATCCACGATCAATGTGTCAAGACTGTAATGCTTATTCAAAACATTCATATCGATATTGCTCTCGTCTCCGTCGTACCCGTCCAAAGAGATCGTGTCACAATACTGCCAGAGGACCCAGTCTCTGCCGGCTTCAAAGAATGCCGGATAATAGATGCTTCTGACCCATCTGGGATAATCAGAGAAATCATCTTTGAGATATTTTTTGTAAATGTCCTTTTGTGCATAGATCATGGGCTTGATGCCATATTCCGCTTCAAGGACTGATAAGTACTCGCCCAACTCTCTGACAACGTCTTCCTTTTCTGGCGGGTTTTCTTCCTTGTCGGCATAGAATTCCACATCGACAACCGGGATCAGGCATCCGTCAAGATCGCCGACGGTTTCAATATAATGATACGCCTGTTCGGTTCCGTCACTGTCAAATGAGAAGAAATGATAAGCACCGACCTCCAGAGGGCTCTCGATCGCGTTTTCCCAGTTTGTGGCAAAACAGGTATCCGTGATCTCGCACCCTTCCGTTGCTTTGACATAGACAAAGGAAAGTCCCTGTTCCGCAAGGCGGTCCATATCTACATTTCCCTGATACTTAGACAGATCTGCGCCGATCGTATCATGATCGGAAATGAAATATGTATTCATTATAATCCGTTTGGCTTTTACCATAAAGGTAAACTGACCAAACAGGCAAAAGATGATGGCAGCTAATATGATAAGAACGATCCATAAAGCTTTCTTTTTTTTCATAAATCTATAATAAAACCTTTCCCGGTTACATGCATGATTGAAACAGCTGCAAATGATGATCTGCAGCTGTTTTAAGATGTTTTATTTGATTGAAGTACTACGGCTGTGACGGTAATTTATAGGAGCTCTTAAGCGATACGATCCTGTTGAATACAAGGTTGTCCTCTGTACTGTCCTTGCTGTCGACACAGAAGAACCCGTTTCGTACAAACTGGAAGCTGTCATAAGCTTTCGCTGTTTTCAGAGATGGTTCCAGTTTGCAGTCTGTACAGGTGGTCAGAGAATTCGGATTCAGATTCAAAGAGCCATCCTCTACATTATATACGCCTTTCTCTTCATCGATGATGTTTTCATACAGGCGCACCGTTGCAGAGATCGCACTGTTTGCCTCAACCCAATGGATCGTGCCACGGACCTTTCTGCCGTCCGGACTGTTGCCGCCGCGGCTTTCCGGATCATAAGTACAGTGAACCGCAATGATCCTGCCGTCGGCATCTTTCTCCACTTTCGTACAGGTGACGAAATATGCATTCATCAGACGCACTTCGTTGCCGGGATAAAGACGACGATATTTTTTCGGCGGTATTTCCATAAAGTCTTCCCGCTCGATATAAAGCTCTCTTCCAAACGGTACCATCCGCTTTCCGAGTGCAGGGTTTTCAACGTTGTTATCGATCTCAAGCTCTTCGATCTGTCCTTCCGGATAATTGTCGATCACCAGCTTGATTGGGTCAAGGATTGCCATAACACGGGGTGCATCCATCTTCAGATCTTCGCGGATGCAGTATTCAAGCATGGCATAGTCTACGGCGGAGTTTGATTTTGAAACGCCGCAAAGGTCGACAAATTTCTGAATAGAGGAAGGAGTAAATCCTCTTCTGCGAAGGCCTGCGATGGAGACGAGTCTCGGATCATCCCATCCGTCTACGATACCCTCTTCTACGAGCTTTTTGATGTATCGTTTTCCGGTTACGATATTGGTCAGGTAAAGCTTGGCAAACTCGATCTGTCTCGGCTTTGGATCAAAACCGCCGACTTCGTTTACAACCCAGTCATAAAGCGGTCTGTGATCTTCAAATTCCAGTGTACAGATCGAATGGGTAACACCTTCGATCGCATCTTCGATCGGATGCGCAAAATCATACATCGGATAAATACACCACTGATCGCCTGTTCTGTGATGTGCGATATGCGCAACACGGTAGATGACAGGGTCTCTCATGTTCATGTTCGGAGAAGCCATATCGATCTTTGCGCGAAGTACTTTCTCGCCATCAGCGTATTTGCCGTCCTTCATCTCTTCGAAGAGTTTCAGGTTTTCTTCCACACTTCTGTCCCGATACGGGCTGTTTTTTCCTGGCTCTGTCAATGTGCCGCGGTATTCACGGATCTCATCTGCCGTCAGATCACAGACATAAGCCTTTCCTTTTTTGATCAGTGTAATGGCAGCCTCATACATCTGCGGGAAATAATCCGAAGCAAAATAGAGACGGTCTTCCCAGTCTGCGCCAAGCCATTTGATGTCCTCCAGAATAGAATTGACAAACTCTTCTTTTTCTTTTGTCGGGTTTGTGTCATCAAACCGCATGTTGAATTTTCCGCCATACTGCTGCGCAAGCCCATAGTTTAAAAGGATGGACTTTGCATGGCCGATATGAAGGTATCCGTTCGGCTCGGGCGGGAATCGGGTGCAGATCTCTTTGGCTTTTCCCTCGCTCAGATCTTCGTCGATAATCTGTTCAATAAAATTGCGTGATACGACCTCTTCTTTTGCTTCTTCATTTACAATGTCTTTTCTTGTGTCTTCCATGTTATCTCCCATAAATGCTTTGCTTATTTGATGTGCTCATGTGTAAACAGATGATCCTGACAGTATTCGTAATTTCCGTTGCATCTGGAACAAAAACGGAATTCCAGGTTCGGATCGTCAAGCTCTGTTCTGCCGCATACGGCACATTTGTGTTTTGTGATCGTCCCGTTTCGGGAAGTGTAGCCGCTTGATTGGTTGATCTTTCTTTTAAACTCCTGCTTTCTGTGGACTTCCCGCGGTGAGATCCTTTTTAGATTCCTTGTCATCGCCCAGAAGATGAAGAAATTGCCAAGCGAGCAGATGATCGCGACGCGGGCCGGCCATCCGGATACGACTGCTCCGTAAAGTGCCAGTGCGGCATAAATGATCGCAAGCCATTTCATCTTGACCGGGATCAGGAAATATACCAGCACCTGATGCTCGGGATAAGTAACCGCAAAAGCAAGGAATATACTTAAGTTGATATAGTATGTGCTGAAGGTTGACAGTCCTGCCGTCATCACGGCCCCGCCAACGATAAAGTACATAATAAAGGCGCCAACGATCGTCAGGATGATACCACCAAAGATATAGGCGTTAAACTTAAAAGCGCCCCAGGTATGCTCCAGTGCTGTTCCGATCTGATAGTAAAATATGATCATGATGACAGCCCAGATAATACTTGTACTTGGCGGGATCAGAAGCCATGATACAAGGCGCCAGATCTGACCGTGCAGAATAAAATACGGTTCCAGGGAAAGCAGGCTTAAAGAGCCTGGAAAGGCATACATCAGAACATATCCGATGATATAACATCCCACCATATATTTCATCAGGCCGGTGATCGCGAATTTTCCGAACCGCCGCTCCATTTTGTCCAAAAATCCCATAAAAGGGCAGCCTCCTTAAAGTCAAAATAATAACAGGATTGGGCATTCTATCCGCTTTATTATAGAGATTCGGGATATTTTTGTCAATTTTAAATGAATCGTTAAGAAAGTGTAAAGAAGCATTTCGCAGGGTTGTTTCTTTCATTGAAAATATGTATAATACTTGGATAGGTCTGGAATCAGAAACACTATATATATGCAAAGGTGACTTATGGAGAACAAGATATATAAACTTGGAATTGATATTGGATCGACTACAGTAAAGATTGCGATCCTTGATGAAAACGATCATTTAGTATTTGCGGATTATCAGAGACATTTTGCAAACATTCGTGAATCTTTGTCGGGACTTTTACAAAAGGCCTATGATCAGACAGGCAATATCATGCTCTGCCCGATGATCACAGGTTCCGGCGGTCTGACGCTGGCAAACCATCTGGAAGTCCCGTTCGTACAGGAAGTGGTTTCCGTATCCACAGCGCTCGAACATATCGCCCCACAGACAGATGTGGCGATCGAGCTTGGCGGAGAAGACGCGAAGATCATTTATTTTGAAAATGGTAATATCGAGCAGCGTATGAATGGTATCTGTGCCGGCGGTACGGGTTCTTTTATTGACCAGATGGCATCCCTGATCCAGACGGATGCAAGCGGGTTAAATGAATATGCAAAGAATTATAAGGCGATCTATCCGATCGCTGCGCGCTGCGGTGTTTTCGCGAAATCGGACATTCAGCCGCTGATCAATGAAGGTGCTACAAGAGAAGATCTTGCTGCTTCTATTTTCCAGGCGGTTGTCAACCAGACGATCAGCGGTCTTGCATGCGGCAAACCGATCCGCGGACATGTTGCGTTCCTGGGCGGCCCGCTTCATTTCCTATCCGAACTGAAAGAAGCATTTATCCGGACGCTTGAGCTGGATGATGAGCATATTATCGCACCGGAGAATTCACATCTTTTTGCGGCAATGGGTTCTGCACTCAACTATAAAGAAGAGACACAGATCTCATTGGAAGGTCTGCTGAACAAGCTGACCGGTGAGATCCATATGGAATTTGAAGTTGATCGTATGGATCCGCTTTTTGCGTCCAAAGAGGATTATGAAGAGTTTACGAACCGTCATGCCGGCGCTTCTGTCAAGAAGGGTTCACTTGCTGACTATCATGGAAAGTGTTTTCTTGGTATCGATGCAGGCTCTACGACAACAAAGCTTGCGCTTGTCAGCGAAGACGGCACACTGCTCTACTCTTTTTACAGCAACAATAACGGAAGCCCGATCGCGACTTCGATCCGTGCGATCCGGGAGATCTCTTCGCTCATCCCGGACGATACGAAGATCGTATATTCCTGTTCGACAGGTTATGGGGAAGCGCTTGTAAAGGCTGCGTTCCAGCTGGATGAGGGTGAGGTTGAAACGGTGGCGCACTATACTGCTGCCGCATTCTTTGACCCTTCTGTTGACTGCATCCTGGACATCGGCGGACAGGATATGAAATGTATTAAGATCAAAAACAACACGGTTGACAGTGTGTTGCTGAATGAAGCCTGCTCAGCAGGATGTGGCTCCTTTATTGAGACCTTTGCAAAATCACTGGATTTCAGTGTACAGGATTTTGCAAAAGAAGCGTTGTTTGCTCCGCATCCGATTGACCTGGGTACACGCTGTACTGTTTTTATGAATTCAAAGGTTAAGCAGGCACAAAAAGAAGGCGCGTCTGTTGCGGATATTTCTGCAGGACTGGCATACTCTGTTATCAAGAACGCTCTGTTTAAGGTTATCAAACTGGCTGATCCGAAGGAACTCGGAGAAAACGTCGTTGTACAGGGCGGCACGTTCTATAATGACGCGGTACTTCGAAGCTTTGAATCCATTTCCGGCTGCCATGCGACAAGACCGGATATTGCCGGAATCATGGGCGCGTTCGGTGCTGCTCTTCTGGCCAGAGACCGTTATCAGGAAGGTATGGAATCTTCGATGCTTTCGATCGAAGAGATCGAGGCGCTTGAATACAAGACACATCTTGAGCGCTGCGGCAAATGCACCAATAACTGTCTGTTGACGATCAATGAGTTTTCCGGTAACCGCCGTTATATCACAGGAAACCGGTGTGAACGTGCACTCGGCGAAGAAAAGAAAAAAGATGATATCCCGAATCTTTTTGACTATAAGTACAAACGGATCTTCCAGTATAAACCGCTGACAAAAGCAGAGGCGATGCGCGGTGTGATCGGCATGCCGCGTGTTTTGAACATGTATGAGAACTATCCGTTCTGGGCAGCGTTCTTTGCGAAACTGAAATTCCAGCTGGTGCTCTCTCCACGCTCAAACAGAAAGGTCTATGAGCTTGGAATCGAGTCCATCCCGAGCGAGTCAGAGTGCTATCCGGCCAAGATCGCACACGGACATGTAACCTGGCTGATCCGCCATGGCATCGACAGGATCTTCTATCCGTGTATCCCGTATGAACGTCTTGAGTTCCCGGATGCAGGCAACAACTACAACTGCCCGATCGTTACTTCTTATGCAGAAAACATTAAAAATAATGTAGAAGAGATTACAAATGGCGAAGTGGAGTTCTACAATCCATTTATGGCATTTACCAATAAGGATGTCCTGAAAGAACGTCTGGTAGAGGTCATGAAGGAAATATTCAATATTTCCCGTGATGAAGTGTCGGATGCTGTTGATGCCGGCTGGGCCGAAATGGAATCAGCCAGAGAGGATATGCGCAAAAAAGGTGAAGAAACCATTGCGTGGTTGAAAGAAAACGGTCGCCGTGGCATCGTGCTTGCAGGTCGTCCGTATCATATCGATCCGGAGATCAATCATGGTATTCCGGAACTGATCACCTCATTTGGATTTGCAGTATTGACAGAAGATTCTGTTTCTCATCTGCAGCAGGTAGAGCGCCCACTTGTCGTTTTGGATCAGTGGATGTACCACTCCCGCCTGTATGCTGCGGCACAGTATGTTAAAACGACCGAATTCCTTGACCTGATCCAGTTAAACTCCTTCGGATGCGGGCTGGATGCTGTTACGACAGATATGGTCAACGATATTCTGTCCGAATCCGGAAAGATCTATACCTGCCTTAAGATCGATGAAGTCAACAACCTTGGATCTGCCAGGATCCGGATCCGTTCCCTGATCGCAGCGATCCGGACACGGGAAAAACAGCAGATCGAGCGTACGCTCGAGCCGACCGATCATAAGCGTGTACTCTTCACAGAGGAAATGCGTAAGAATTATACGATCATTGCACCGCAGCTGACACCGATTCACTTTGATATACTGGGTCCTGCGTTCAACTCCTGTGGATATAACGTGGTCGTACTTGACAATGATAATACGGCAGCAGTCAATGCCGGACTAAAATATGTCAACAATGATGCCTGCTACCCTTCTATCATTACCGTCGGTCAGATGCTCGATGCTGTCACATCCGGAAAATACGATACGGATCGACTGGCAATCATGATGTCCCAGACAGGCGGCGGCTGCCGTGCGTCCAACTATGTCGGCTTCATTCGCCGTGCATTAAAGAAAGCCGGTTATCCGCATATTCCGGTTATCTCTTTGAACCTTTCAGATCTTGAGAAGAATCCGGGCTTTAAGATTACGGCAAAAATGGCGCAGAAAGCCGTTTATGGTATCGTATTTGGAGACATTCTGATGCGTGTCATTTATGCAACGCGTCCGTACGAAGCAGAGGAAGGCGCAACCAATGCCCTGCATCAGGAGTGGAATAAAAAGATCATTGATTTCCTTTGCCAGGATAAGATCTTAAGTCACAGAAAGTATAAAAAGATGTGCCGTGAGATTGTTCATGATTTTGATGTGCTTCCGAGAAAGGATATCCAGAAGCCGAAGGTCGGGATCGTTGGCGAGATCCTGGTCAAGTTCATGCCGCTTGCAAACAACTATATGGTCGATCTGCTTGAAGCAGAAGGCGCGGAAGCGGTTGTTCCGGATTTCCTGGATTTCTTCCTTTACAGCTTCTATAACAGCAACTTCAAGGCGGATAATCTCGGCATGAAGCGTTCTTCAAAGACGAAAGCAAATCTTGGAATCTGGGCGATTGAAAAACTGCGCGGTGCTGCCCACAAAGCACTTGAGGAAAGCAAACACTTTATACCGCCGGCAAGCATTTTTGATACTGCAAAAGGTGCAGAACCGATCATCTCGCTTGGCAACCAGACAGGTGAGGGATGGTTCTTAACCGGTGAAATGGTCGAGCTGATCCATATGGGTGTCCCGAATATCATCTGCTGTCAGCCATTCGGCTGTCTGCCGAACCATATCGTGGGCAAAGGTGTCATCAAAAAGATGCGGCACGATTTCCCGGAATCCAATATTGTCGCGATCGATTTTGATCCGGGCGCGAGTGAGGTTAACCAGTTAAACCGTATCAAGCTGATGCTGACAACCGCTGAGCGGAACTTAAAGAAAAAAGAAGAAGCTGCTGCTGATAACACAGAAACAGCAGAGAAAGCATCATAAGAATGAAAAAACAGCTCCTGTCATGGGAGCTGTTTTTATGATTCAATAGGTATACCTTATTTCGTCAGCATCATCATAATATCGTTGCTGCGTTTTACAAATGCGGTCATCTCTTCTGTTGACAGCGGCTGGTTCGCGATCTTTGCAAGATCATACAGCTGTTGACAGAAAACAGGTACGTTTTCAGAATCCTTATGAGTCAGGATATAGGATACCAGAGGATGCTTTACATTCAGCGTGATCGTCTCATCCGCGCCGAACATGCTGGTATCGATATCACCGCCGTACTGGTACATCCGCATCATCTCCTGGATCCGGTGGCCTTCTTCAGAGATCGTCAGCACAGAAGCAACAGATTCGTCTTTTAAGGCCTCAGCCTTGACAGTCAGCTTATCATTGGACAGTGCGTCTTTGAACGCATCCTGAAGCGTTTTAACGGCTTCCTCAAGGTCTTCTGTAGAGGAGTCGTCCTTTAACGCGTCAGTCACATCGGCATCGATGCGCATGAACTGATAATGCTCGTTGCGCTGCTCAAGCTGTGTGATGAAGGAAGCATCGATATCGGAATCTAAGATCACGGCATCCATCCCCTGTTCCCTGAACATCCGGATGTATTGTCCCTGCTGGTTCTTATCAGAAACATAATATACCGTTTCTCTCTCCGGCTCTTTCTCATTGTTCTCTTCGGTGCTTTCTGCTTCCGTATTCTCTTCTGCTTCTTTTTCTTCTCCGTCTTCTTTTGCGGCGAGCAGTTCCGGCAGTGTCAGGAACTTGCCGTCAAGATTCTCAAACAGGATATAATCGTTCATGCGGTCACAGAACTTGGGATCACGCAGGCAGCCAAACTTGATGAACGGAGCGATATCCGACCAGTATTTCTCGTAATTCTCTTTGTCTGTCTTGCAGAGTCCGCTCAGTTTGTCCGCAACCTTCTTTGTGATATAGTCGCTGATCTTTGTAACAAAGCCATCGTTCTGCAGTGCGCTTCGGGATACATTCAGCGGCAGATCCGGACAGTCGATCACGCCCTTTAAGAGCATCAGGAAATCGGGGATGACTTCTTTGATATTATCCGCAATAAACACCTGGTTATTGTAAAGCTTAATGGTTCCTTCTGCTGCTTCATAGCGCAGGTTGATCTTCGGGAAATACAGAATGCCCTTTAAGTTGAACGGATAATCCATGTTTAAATGAATCCAGAAAAGCGGCTCCTTAAAGTCACGGAAGACCTTGCGGTAAAACTCTTTATAATCTTCATCGCTGCATTCGGAAGGCTGTTTTGTCCAGAGCGGCTGTGTATCATTGAGCGGAACAGGACGCTTTAAGATCTTTAGTTTTTCCTGTGCCGGAGCGATCTCAACGATTTCCTTTTCTCCGTTTTCGTTTTCGCGTTCTTCTGTTTTAGCCTCTTCAACGATCGTCTCGATGACAGTATCTTTATCTGTCTTTTCTTCCGGAAGGATGGTCTCATATTCCGGTTCGGCATTTTCTTTGCTTAAATAGATCGGATAAGGCATGAAGGAGCAGTATTTTTCAATCACTTCACGCAGACGGTATTCGTTGGAGAATTCAAGACAATCTTCGTTCAGGAATAATGTGATCGTCGTGCCGATCGCATCGCGGCTGCCCTCATCCATCGCATATTCTGTGCCGCCGTCACATTCCCAGTGAACAGCTGTCGCACCATCCTGCCAGGACAGAGTATCAATATGCACTTCATCGGATACCATAAATGCGGAATAAAAACCAAGACCGAAATGACCGATGATCTGGTCTTCGTTTGATTTATCTTTGTATTTTTCCAAAAAGTCGGTCGCGCCGGAAAAAGCGATCCGGTTGATATACTCTTCTACTTCCTCCGCAGTCATGCCAAGTCCGTTATCTGTGACTGATAATGTCTTATTCTCCGCAGAATAAACGATCTGAATGGACGGTTCATAATCATCCGGAAGATCATACTCTCCCATGATATCAAGCTTTTTCAGCTTGGTGATGGCGTCGCACCCGTTTGAGATCAACTCACGAAGAAAAATGTCATGATCGGAATAAAGCCATTTTTTTATGATCGGAAATATGTTTTCGCTGTCAATTGACAGACTTCCCTGTTTCATGCTCATCGTATTACCTCCATCAAGTAAAAATCAAACGATTCCGTTCTCATCAAAGAATACGGAATCGATCTTTCCTGACAACTAATATAGAACACAGGAGAGGAAAAGTCAACAAAAAATTAGCACTCATTAATTTTGAGTGCTAATAATGCTTTCCTGTTGTTCGCGGCTGATGCGCATGATCTGTTCAAACAGTTCAACGACCGCTTCTTTGTTCTCCTCACAGGATGCCAGCTCTTTTAAGGCGGCAAGCTTTTGTAATTCGTGTTCTCTGTCGAGCACAGGCTTTCCTGTGGCGCTCTTATACGCGGCGACCTGTGCGGTTAAGGCCATACGTTCTTCAAATAACGGGATGATCTGGCGATCGATCCTGTCAATCTCGATACGGATCTCATTTAAGTCTTTCATTGCCTGTTACACCTCCACAACCAGAAATCTTCCGTCAGAAAGCGGGAAAATCTCCGGCATCTCAGAAATATCAAGCTCTGCCGTGTCCAGTCCCACTTCGCGAAGATAGGATTTTACGTCTTTTTTGTCTTTGCAGACAACGGCCATACACATATCCAGAAAATCATCAGCTTCTTCCGGCGTTTCAGCAACTTTTTCAGGGTAAAGCTGCAGCTGGTTTTCTAAAAATGTTTCCAAACAGAGTTTATCATAGTTATATTCCATTTCAGATCTCCTTTAACACATGATACAGTCTCGCAATGGGCAGACCGACAACATTATTATAATCCCCGCGGATCTCTTTGACAAATCTGCCGCCGATCCCCTGAATGCCATATGCGCCGGCTTTGTCCATCGGTTCGCCGGTGCCAATATACGCTTCGATCTCCTCTTCTGTCATAGGATAAAAGGTAACATCTGTCTTTTCGCTGAACTGTACCTCCCATTCAGAAGAGATCAGCGCTACACCTGTATAGACCTGATGTGTCGTTCCGGAAAGTGATTGAAGCATCGAAAATGCATTTTTTTCATCTGTCGGCTTTCCAAGGATACAGCCGTCTTTTACAACGATCGTATCTGCACCGATGATCAGCATCGGATCATCGGAAGGATCTGCTGCATTATGCCGTTTTCTGATCTCATCTGCCTTTGCATAAGCAAGCCGCTTGACGATCTCTTCCGGCGGGATGTCATCCTGCGCCTTTTCTTCGCTCTGCGCCGGCTCCACATCAAAAGTCAGACCAAGCTGGGTCAGGAGTTCATATCGTCTTGGTGACGCACTTGCCAAAATGATTTTTTTGCTGTTCATTGTAATGGTCTCCATTGTTAAACACAAATCGCTTCATTCAGCCAGAAGGAATAGATCCAGGTTTCTTTTACCGTAAGATCCGGGAATCTGCGGTTCAGCGCTTCCCGGTACAGATCCAGCTGTACTCTGTAACGGCTGACAAGTTCTTCTGCCTGTGTGATCCTGTCTGTTTTGTAATCCAGTAATACGATCCCGTCTTCTTCCGTCCAGAAAACATCAATGATGCCCTGTGTCAGCACTTCTTCGCTCTCATCGGCAGTCTCTGGATCCGTATCTGTCCAGATGCGTTCTGCCGGAAGGGACATGACAAACGGCTGTTCCAAAAACAGGTTGTTGTTTCCTGCAGCGATCCGCATTCTGTCTGCGAGCTCTGATTCTGAAAAGATCCTGATTTTGTTTTCTGAGAGAAGCTTTAAGGTCTGCGGATCAAATTTGCTGTTATTCTGTAAAAATGTAAGCTGTTCATGGATGTATCGTCCCCGCTCATGCTTCTCTTTGGGAAGATTGGAAAAATCAAGGTTCTGTAAAAAGAAATGCATGGCAGTCCCGTATCGAGCCCCGTCCGGTTTTTCCTCTTCCTGCATAAAAGCAGGGACATATGGATGCAAAACGGGTTCTTCAAAAACAGCCGCCTCCGGCGCGATCTCCATTTGCCTGCGGTTCTCTTCATATGCCCGATGCTTGATCTCTGAAACAGTGATCTTTTGCTGACGGCCGGCGGTATCCGGATGGGGATAGCGCCAGGAAAATGCCTGGTCAATGTCTTTGATCAGATGTTCATCCACCTGATAGGACGCGCGGTACAGTGCGTTTTGATCCGTACGCAGTGCTTTTGCCTGGTTTTCTGATAACTGTTCCAGATCTTCGTCACCAAGCAGGGAGATCTTTGCTTTTGTGTCCGCGCAAAAAGCGCCAAGGATCCAGTCAAGATACGATTTGGCCTGATAGCGTTTGGAGAAACCGGACTGAGCGGATTTTCTGTCCGTGACAGCCTCTTCGTATGCATCCGATTTACAGCTGCCGGTGATGAGCAGTTTTTTCTCTGCCCGTGTCATTGCAACATACAGTACCCGGAGTTCTTCTCCGAGATTTTCCTTTTTTAAGTCTTCAGAAAGCGAACGCCGCAGCAGCGTATCCTTTTTATAATGTGCTCTGCGGTTGATATCGCGCAGACCACAGCCGAAATCCGGATGGATCAGGAGCGTATTGTGCCGGTCCCGATCGTTAAAGCCTTTTCCTGCACCTGCAAGAAATACGACTGGAAATTCGAGACCTTTGCTTTTATGAATGCTCATAAAGCGGACCGCATTGATCTGCTCTCCCGGTACTTCTGCTTCGCCAAAGTCGATCTCATATTTTTTGAGCCGTTCAATATAGCGGTTGAAATGCAGAAGGCCCTGGTAGCTTGTCTTGGAAAACGCAATGGCTTTTTCCATCAGCATATCCAGATTTGCCTTTCGCTGCTTCCCGGCCGGAAGCGCACTGATCTCGTGAACAAAATCTGTATTCAGATAAATGTCTTCGAGCAGCCTGTAGATCGGCATATCGCGCATCTTCTTTCGATAGGCGGACAGCATGGACAAAAATGAGGCGATCTTTTCTGCCAGGACCGGATCATCGCCCGTATACTGGTGGACTGCAGCCGCGAACGTACCATCCGGGTTTGCGATCCTGATTTTTGCCAGTTCCTCAGAGGAAAAGTGTCCGAACGGAGACTTCATCGCTGCTGCAAGCGGCACATCCTGCATCGGTTGATCGATTACCTGTAAGAGGGCAAGCACCTGCTGCACTTCTCTTGCCAGAAAGTAGCCTGTTTTGGTTTCAATCAGAAGCGGGATGTCTGCATCATGAAACACATTCTGATACACTTCGGAAACGGCGGAAGGCGCTCTTGTCAGAATCACAATGTCGCCATAGGTCAGTCCCGGGATCTCAGAAGCAGCTACCATCTTTTTGATACGCGCAGCGATCATGCGTGCTTCCTTTTCTGTCTGTCTGGCAGATTTTTCTGTAGAATCAAGCAGGATGATCTCAGGCAGATAGTCTCCTGCAGGATCCGACGCGTCATCACGTCCGTGGTAAAGAGCTGCGGCATCGTCATATTCAACGTTTCCGATATCGGCGTGCATGATGTTTGCAAATATCTGATTGGAAAAATCAAGGATCTCCTGACGGCTTCGGAAGTTCTGATGCAGATCGATCCGCTCTCTTTGATCCTGTGAATCCCCATCGGCATAAGTCTGATATTTATCCAGAAACAGTTCCGGTCTTGCAAGACGGAACCGGTAGATGCTCTGTTTGATATCACCGACCATAAACCGGTTAAAGATCCCGTCTTCTTCACCGGATACGGCAGACAGCAGGGCTTCCTGTAAAAAGTTGCTGTCCTGGTATTCGTCGATCATGACTTCCGCAAACTTATTACGGTATTCAAGCGCTGTCTCGGTTGGTTTGCGTGTCTTTGGATCGATCAGGATCCGAAGGGCAAAATGCTCGATGTCTGAGAAGTCCACGATGTGCTGTGTATGTTTCTGTTCGGAAAAAGCAGATGCAAAGGCCAGTGTCAGATCACACAGAACCTGATACATTTCAGATGTGGCCCGGATGCCTGCGATCTGTTCGGCAACAGGGATGGGAAAGAATTCCTTTTTCCAAGTGCCGGTCAGCTCTTTTAATTCGTCGCGCCGTTTGGATACATAATCTTTCTTCTTTACATCACCTTCAAAATTACGGATCGATTTCCTCTTTGCAAAGGTATGTTCCAAAAGAAGGTCGTACCATGAAGAATACGTATCGGCTTCTGAAAGGGTCCGGTAGAATGCCAGATCATCCCGCAAAGCCTCTTCATAAGCAGAAGGTCCGTCCGCATCCTGACACAAAGCGATCAGGTGACTGACTTCTTCTGCATTTTCTTTTGCCTGATGTGCCAGATCCGACTGAAGCTTTTGATACCATAGCTGTGCGGAAAGATCCGCTTCACATGAAATATCATAAACGGAACGTGTTTCATTAAGCCATTCCTGTGGCCAGGGATTGCTTCGCGCCTGGTCATATAGAGCGAATACCATTTCCTTGATCGCATCATCGTTTTTGCCGGAAGAATAGTTTTCGGAAAAACGAAGGAAGGTATCATCCTGTTCTTCGTAGAACCGATCGATGACTTTTGTAAACACTTCTTCCTTTATCAGATGCAGTTCACCGGGATCTGCTACACGAAAATCAGGTTCTAAACCGATGATATGGAAGTGATTTCTGATCAGCTGCAGACAAAAGCTGTCGATCGTCGTGATCTGCGCATTATGGATCAGAGCCGACTGCCGCTGCAGATGGGTGTTTCCGGGATCTTTTTTTAATGCGTCTTCTATGGATTTTGTGATACGTTCCCGCATACCGGAAGCAGCTGCATTGGTAAAGGTGACGACCAAAAGCCTGTCAATATCGACAGGCGATACGGGGTCCATGATCTTAGAGAGGATCCGTGCGACAAGGACTGCAGTTTTGCCGGAACCTGCAGCAGCAGAAACGAGCAGACTCTTTCCTCTCGAGTCGATCACTTTTTGTTGTTCTTTTGTCCATGATACAGCCATGCGTACTCCATCCTTATAAAGGCTTATCTTCTCCGTATGCTTCTTTGAGCTTTGTCCAGATCTCATCGTCATCCAGGTTTTCAAGCTCGTTTTTATGATAACCCGGGATTCGCTGATCAAATCCGCAGATTTCATGGTAATTGCAGTATTTGCATCCGTTTTGATCGTTCAGCTCGAAAGGAACCGGGGCGATCTCTCCGGACAGGATGCGCTCTCCTGTCTTCCGGCATTTCGCCATAGCGTGTTTGCGCAGCAGTAAAAAACCTTCTTCGTCGGTGACCCTTGCAGATTTTGCAAGATCACCTTCTTTTTTCAATGTGACAGGAATCACTTTCGATTGTTTTTCAAACCCTGAATCCATATTGCGGTAGACCTGTTTGTCGGAATTGACCAGACCGTTTAGCTTATATGCTGCAAAGAGCGCATCTTCTATGGATTCGTCTTTTTTCAAATCCGAAAGATCGATCACAGGATCATCCAGATGGTAATAAAACATGCCGCCCGGCAAAACGGTTTTTCCGGAATCCGCAAAACGCTTTGTGACAGCTTCCAGATACAGCACAAGCTGCAGGGATAGTCCATGATAGAATTCCGGAAGCTTAAATACAGCCGCCCCTGATTTGTAATCGATCACACGGATCCAGGTCCTGTCATGATCCTGATAAAGGTCACACCGGTCGATCCTGCCATTTAGGATGAGATGATCGTACCGGAGACGAAAGCCTGTCTCATAATCTGCGGGAAGGAAGGAACCGGCCCGGATCTGTCTGATCAAAGCGTCTGTACTTTGTAAGAGCGTTTGCCTGATCACGTCAAGACGATGCAAACTGGTGGCATTGTCATAAAAGACAGATTCTGACTGTCCAAGCTCTGATTCCAAAATGCTTTCCGTTAAAAAGGTCTCCCATTCTGACCGTTCGATCTGCATCCAGCCGCTGCCGGCATCCACCTTTTTAGAAAAGCGTGCCAGCACATCGTGCATAAACGATCCCAGATCGACCGAGGTAACCTGGAATGTTTCGCGTTCTGAAAGGTGCAGACCGTAATCCAGAAAGTGCCGGTACGGACAGCGGATGAAGTTCTCAAGACGCGATACGGAATTGGATATTGTCGTTCCGTATAACAACCGGGCAGTATCCAAAGACAGAATCTCTGCTTTTGCGCCTGCGAACCGGATATCCAGATATGACCGGATCCGTTCCTTTTCTGTCTCGTCTTTGGAAAACCAGTGATGCAATGCATTCCAGACAGGCGTCCCGTTCTCTTCGATCGCATCGTTTAAGCCGCAGAGCCAGCTGTTGATCCCGCAGGCTTTTGTAAACGGGATTCGTTTTGTTTCATCTGTGAAGGACGCGATCTCAAGATCAGGAAACAGTTCGGATAGCAGGGAAACAAAATACGAAGGGTGGATCGCCTTACCGTCCGCATCCAGTCTTGCATAGGTCAGGAACAGATTGTCGGAAGGTTTGGTTAAGTTCCAGTACAGATAAAAACGCTGTAAAAAGACATCTTCCCTCGCAGTCGGGGACAGTCTTAATCCCATGCCGGAAAGCTGTTCCCTGTCGTATTGTGAAAGCATACCGCCCTTGTTCGTGTTTTGCGGAATGATCCCGTCATTCAGCCCAAGGAAAAACAGATGTCTGACACCATCTAATCTGGTTCGTTCAATATCTCCCAGGACCACACAGTCACTTGATGGCGGTAAAATACCGATCCTGATGCCTGCAATACCCGAGTCGAGGATTTCTGCATACTCTCTCGCATCCATCGTTTCTTCACCAAGGATGGTGACATATTTATCAAAAAGATCCATGATCTCAGGCCAGATCTGATCGTATACGGATGCGTCATCAACGCGGTTTTCCAAAAGAAGTGCTTCCTGCATGGAAGCAAGCGTTGTTTCTGTCTGGATCGCAGTCAGAAACCGGTATGCTTCAGCGCAGATATCCCGGACAGTGGCCGGGCCGTTTTCAAATATCTGACAGATTGGCTGGATCAGAGTCAGAAAACGTTTCCTGATATCGTTAAGCTTAAGCATTTGAGCCGCCATTTTTTCCTGCCCGGCATCGCCCGTACGGCGCGCAGTATCGCGCATCTGTCTGGTCGGCGTACGGAATGCGGTACCGAAGCGTTTCCGGCCGCGGATTCCCCTTGCGATGCAATAGGTTTCAAGCAGATCGATCTCATCATCCGTAAATGGCATCAGCCCAGTCTTTAAAAGGCGAAGTACGCTCTCTATGGAAAAGTCAGAATAAATGATCTCAAAAAGTGCGCGGATCGCTTCCGTGAGAGGGTGATATGTAATGTCGCGCTTCCGGTCTGAAAAATAGGGAATGCCATATGTTTTCATCAAACCTTCCGCGTAATGATCATAGGTTTCTGCATTGGCGCTTACGATCGCAAAGTCCCGGTATCTGCAGCCTTCTTTCCTTACCATCCCTGCGATCTGATAGATGGCATATTCAAGCTCTTCCTTCGGGTTGGCACAGGAAGTAACGTGGATCTCTTCCTGTATACCGGAAAAAGCTTTCGCAGATGGACGAAACAGATTCTTTTCCAAGTGCTGGAATGCCTGTTTCCCTGCAAAACGGGCATGTGCCCCCTGCTTTGCCGCGATCGGCTCTTTGACAGAGATCTGATTCTGATCGGCGAGCCGTACCAGATCCCAGATCATCCGTTTGCTCATATAAAACAGCTGTTCCAATGCGAAGTCCCTTACAGCAGGGCTTGTATGGATGGTCTCTGCCGCATCAAGCGTAACGGTAAAATACAGATCGGATGAGACCGCCATCAAAGCATTGATCAGCTTTTCCTGAACCGGTGTAAAACCGGTAAAACCGTCAAAAGCAAAGACCGCATTTTGCAGCATGGGGATCTTTGATACATACGATGCCAGAACATCGGGAAGCTGTTCTGCGACCAGTAATGAATCATGAAAACGGTCTTCCATGCCGCGGTACATGATCAGAATGTCAGATAATTTATGATGTAAACTGCTCTCCGGTGACAGATCAGAAAGGATTGCCTCAAGATCCCGGGGACCGACAGCATACTGCATCAGCTCAGACAGCATGGATTTTACTTCTTCAACATAGCCGAATTTCCGGATGTTCGCGCGAAGGTAGGTCAGCTCATCTGCATGATCTCCGGCAATCTTTCTGAGCATCAGATTTTTGCCATTATCCTCAAGTACATTCGGACGCATCCCGATTTCTTCAAAAGAGCGAAAAGCAAGGCGTTCAAAACTGACCACATCAATATTGGTTATGACATGGCCGTCTGAACGCCTTACCATCTTTTTTTGTGTTTCCAGAGTAAACTGCTCGGGGACGATCAGAAAGATCCTTTGAAACGGATCTTTCTTCGCGTGCGCAGTCAGCTTTTCATAGAGGATTTCGGACTTCCCGCATCCGGGATTGCCGTAGATGAATTGAAGTGCCATACTTCCTTAGCTTGCCTCCGCCATTTGCGCGAGTTTTGCTGCCTGGTCTGCAGCGATCAGGCTGTCAAGGATTTCCTGGATATCGCCGTTCATAATGGATTCTAAGCGATATAATGTCAGCTTGATCCGGTGATCTGTCACACGTCCCTGCGGGAAGTTATAGGTCCGGATCTTTTCGGAACGGTCGCCGGTACCGATCTGGCTTCTTCTTGCATCGGCTTCCGCGTCATGTGCCTTTTGCATTTCCAGATCATAGAGTTTGGCACGAAGTACTTTTAATGCCTTATCCTTGTTTTTTAACTGTGATTTTTCGTCCTGACAGGAAATGACGATTCCTGTAGGAAGATGTGTCAGACGAACAGCTGAGTCGGTTGTGTTGACACACTGACCGCCATTGCCCGAAGCGCGGAAAACATCAAATTTGCAGTCGTTGAGATCAACTTCGATATCTACATCCTCTGCTTCCGGCATAATCGCAACCGTGCAGGTAGATGTGTGGATACGTCCGCCGGATTCAGTTTCCGGAACGCGCTGAACACGATGTACACCGCTTTCGTATTTTAATACGGAATATGCGCCCTGTCCGCTGACCATGAAGCTGACATACTTCATGCCGCCGATGCCGATCTCTTCAACATCCATTGTTTCGACCTTCCAGCGTTTTGATTCTGCGTAGTGGACATACATCCTGTAGATCTCAGCAGCAAACAAAGCAGCCTCATCTCCGCCTGCGCCTGCGCGGATCTCAACGATCACGTTTTTGTCATCATTCGGGTCTTTGGGAAGAAGCAGGATCTTAAGCTCTGTCTCAAGCTCTTCAATACGGGATTT
>JAEIGA010003528.1_pt1 | contig 24470 bp, 17 predicted proteins | sample 9270691 | NCBI WGS metagenome assembly JAEIGA01 (sample SAMN17057246, study PRJNA624740) | gut metagenome | biome: biome; isolation source: fecal sample | host: Bos grunniens | place: China: Xizang | collected 2019 | reverse complement strand
CGTAACAATCGAAGCAGACCTCATCACTCCTATCGCTATGGAGCAGGGTCTTAAGTTCGCTATCCGTGAGGGTGGTCACACAGTAGGCGCTGGTACAGTTTCTACAATCATCGAGTAATTCGATCAGAACTGAACTAACAAAAACTGTTATTTCAAGAGGTTGTCTCATATGAGGCAACCTCTTTCTTTTATTGGGGGACGGCCCATGTAATGTGTTTGAAACGCCGTAACCTAACTTTTGCCACACTTTTGATGCAGATATGATATTTTGCGAAACTACAATCATACTGAATTTGAACCAAAACAAAACTTAAAAGGGGATAAAGGAGAATAAACATGAAAAGCACAGCTACGAAGATCACATCTGTCGTACTCGCAGCATCCATGGCGCTGTCTATTGCTGCATGCAGCAATTCAGGCAAGCGCGGAAGCAGCAGCGGTGATGACAGAGAAGAAAGCCGCAGCGGCAAGAAGATCGCTGCTGACACACCTTGGTATAATTCCGAGATCATATCAGTAAAGCCCGATATCGATGTCAGCAAGCCCCTCGAGTATTCTTACTCAAGCCTTGCAGGTGTAGACAGTGATTACATCGTCATCTTCACAAACGGCTATTACAAGATGCCTAACGGCAACGATATCGATTGGGAGAATTTCAATTACAACGAGTATGCAATCAATCTCGTTTCTATTATCGACAGAAAAACAAACGAAAGCATCAACACATTGGATCTCACATCAGATCTTCCCAAAAATGCTTATCTCGATACCGTTACATACAGGAACGGAAAGATCTGCGCTTATACAACAACTTATAACGATCTCACATACGAGATGTCTACAACAGTCACTGAACTTGATCCTATGACAGGCGATGTTCTGGATAAGTATGAAAACAGCACCGACAATGACGGAGGAAGCATAGAGCGTACGTTCAAGGTAGCAGATTATACTGTCGACACGTCTTTAAACTGGGACAATATGGATAACGCTTATTACGACCTGTATATTACGGCAGCTGATGGAACAAGGTCACAGGTAAGGCTTAAGGAATCCGGAATGAACCTTTATGATATCCCGGTTGTATTTTCGATCGGCGACGACAAGGCGCTTGTTCCGGTATCCACCGATAAGGACAGTGTTTATTATGAACTCGACCTCAAGTCTTCAACAGCTACCTTGGTCGACGGCAAGGACTATTCCTGGCTTGATCTCAATGCTCTGGTATCAACATTCAGTGCGGATGACGGTTCAGTTTATTATTCAACCCCCATCGGCATTTCTAAGATCGACTTAAAGAAGAAGAGCACCGAAATGTTCATGAACTACAGCTGGTGCACAGTAAACAGATCGATCCTGAATTATCTCCAGATCGTAGACTGCAATGACGACCAGATTGTTCTCTGCGGCGAAAGATATAACGCAAGCCCTTATCAGGCAACATCACAGACAGAGTTTGTCATTGTTGAATTAACAAGGGCTGAGTCCAATCCTCATGCAGGAAAGACAATTCTTGAGATGTATTCTTCATATGGATATGTTGAAGATAAGGTCGGCGATGCGATCATCAAGTACAACGAAAACAGCAACAGCTATTTTATTGAAGTATCTGACCGTTATTCCGATGTCGGCAACAACTTCTACAGCGATCTTAACAGTGAAGACGATTACGAGAGTGCAAATCTCAACTCAAATGCAAAGATGAGTAATGAGCTTGCAATGGATATCCTTAACGGCGAAGGCCCTGATCTCCTCCTGAATGTAAGCGAACTCGGCCAGCTCAACAACACAAGTTATCTTACAGACCTTACACCTTATGTCGGCACACTTGATCCGGATAAGTATTTCACAAACATCATCGATGCATCCAAGGTAGACGGAAAGCTCTTTAATCTCCCTGTATGCTACATGATCTCCGGTATCCAGACAGATGCTAAATATGCCGGTGCTTCAGGTGTAGGCTTCACACCTGCGGAATATGAGAAGTTCCTTAAAGAGACATTAAACGGCAACGATGTAATCCCGCTCGGCCAGGCTCTCTATTTTACAAAGCTCTTCAACAATATGAGCGACAAGTTCCTGGTCAACGGCAAGGCTGATTTCTCAGCTCCTGAGTTCGCAGAACTTGCTGAATACGTTAAGAACAACGTTCCTGAGAGCTCAAAGTCATGGGATGAAATGTATTCTTCAGACGGAGATTACTATTCATCAACAATTGCAGTAGGTACAGCTGTTTCAGGTGCTGCCGCTGCACCTGTAAAGGGTGACATGGGCTATTCCGATTCTCCGGCTATGTACGGTTACGTTTACGGTATCAGCGGATATTTCTCGAACATCGCACAGTTAAAGGGCGGTTCTGCAATTCTCGGAATCCCTTCAGTTGACGGCAGAGGCCCTGCGGTTGAACCTTATGTTTCCGTAGCGATTTCCGCACAGGCTCAGAATGTTGATGCATGCGGCGAGTTCATTAAGCTCCTTCTTTCCGACGACGTCCAGAAAGATCTCGCAATGAACGACAACTTCGTTCTTAACCGTGAGGCTTTCAGAGAAGGCGGCCTGACAGCTGTTGAATACTACAACGGTGAAGGCGGAGACAACATGTTCGGCTACGATTACGAGACAGGCATGCCCACTGAGAACCGCATCAAGTTCTCCGAGCAGAACATCAATGAGCTCGAAAAGATCGTCGAGAGCTGTTCCGTAATGTATTCGGCTGACGCAGCCATCAACCTCATCCTTGTTGAGGAGATGCCCGCTTACTTTGTCGGCCAGAAGAGTCTTGAGGAAGTAGCAAAGATCGCTCAGGACAGAGCACAGAAAGTATTAGACGAAAGAGGCTGACGCTTTCCATACTGATCGAAAAGTCATGGCTGCTCTTTATCCGGAGCAGCCATTTTCGAGAACAGGGTTAAATTTTTATTGGGGTTAAAAGGAGAGAAAAAGGATGAAGACTACGGTCAGGAAAGCGGTAGCTGCTTCTTTGGCGCTGTCAGTGTCGCTGTCGTTTGCGGCATGCAGCAAGAAGACCGGCGAATCCGGAATAGGATCGGAGGAGGTCAGCCACAGCGGAACAAAGATAGCTTCTGATTCGCCATGGTATTCAAGCGATATCATAGAAGTGAATCCGGTCATAGATAAGAACAGGGAACTTGAATCTTTATATTCGCGTTATGCGGGTTCCGATGACAATTACATAGTTGTAATGACGAACGGATATTATAAGATCCCTAATGATTACGACTGGAATAATTTCAACAACAGCGACTTTGCCATATATACCGCAACGGTGCTCGACAGGGCTACAAAGCAGGTAGTAAACACTATAGATTTGAATGAACTGCTTTCGTTGGAAACATATATTGATAGTGTTAAGTACAGAGACGGCAGGATCATGGCAGTATCAGTGAATTACGATTCCACAAACGATATTGCAACATATACGGAAACATATATTGATCCGGCCGGAGGATACGTGCTGGATGCACGTCAGGTTCCTGAAGTCATTGTGGAGAACACATTTGATCTCGGCTCTTACAGGATCGATACCGAGCTTGTCTGGAATGAGATCAGTTACTACAACCTTCATGTTCATGCACCTGACGGAACCGAGAGAATAATAGAACTCAGTGATCCCGAAAAGGGCATTTACGACATATCTGTCATTCTCCCCTTAACCGATACCACGGTCATGATTCTCGCCGGCGGTGAGGGAGGAAAGAGCTATTACGAGATCGATCTTAAGGGAGGCACGGTTACTCCTGTCGATGAGAAAGACTACGAATGGCTCACCCTCGATTACATGTCCTCGATCTATTATGGCAGTGACTGTAAACTGTACTATCTTACCAACACGGGCATCAAATTCATCGACATGAAGAATAAGACGGCAGGAACATCTTTTGATTTCAGCTGGTGCGGAGTAAACAGGAGCAAGCTTTCCGATCTTGAGATAGCCGAGTACGATGACGGGAAGGTCCTTCTCTGCGGAGAGATATACAAACCAAACCGTTATTCAAATTCGGACTACAATACGTTCACCATCGTAGAGTTTACGAAATCCCAGAATCCCCACGCGGGAAAGACAATACTGGAACTGTATTCGCCTTATGGGTTTGTGGATTCCGAGATCGGTGATGCCATCCTGAAATATAACGAGACAAACAGTAATTTCTATATTGAAGTTACCGACCGGTATAACAGCGGTGATTTCTACGACGAAAACCAGCGTATCGACAGCGAAGACGATTATGAATCCTATAATCTCAACGGAAACTCAAAACTCAGCAACGATCTTGCGCTTGACCTCATAAACGGCGATGGCCCTGACATCCTCATGAACTGCAGTGCTTACGGCCAGCTAAACAATCAGAACTATCTTGCCGATCTCACGCCTTATATTGGTACGCTCGATCCGGATAAGTATTTCACGAACATCGTGGAAGGATCCATGGTCGACGGCAGACTTTATCAGCTGCCTGTAAGCTACAAGGTCGACGGCATTCAGACAGCGCCTCAGTATGCGGGTGCTTCAGGTGTCGGATTCACCACTGAGGAATATGAGAAGTTCCTTAACGAAGTTTTAAACGGGGAAGACGTTATCCCTGTCGGACAGGCTTATTATTTTGCGAGATTATTCAGTGTAATGAGCGACAAGTTTATCGTTGACGGTAAAGCCGATTTCTCCGCACCTGAGTTTGCTGTTCTTGCCGGATTCGTAAAGGATAACGTTCCGGAGAGCGCAAAGTCATGGAGCGATGCCGAATTCTACGAAGACTATTATTACGACGGAGTTAGTGGCGACCAGCCGTTTCAGCCCGCAGTTGAGTCTTCACCGGTAAAGGGAGACAGGATCCCTGACGGCAATAGCAGAGCGGATTATGTCACCTGCAACGGAATGGCGGGCTATCTTATTAATCTCTCATACGGAAGAGATAACACGGCGATCCTCGGCATTCCTTCAGCCGACGGCAGAGGCCCTATGTTCGAGAACGACATCTCGGTTGCAATATCGGCACATGCTGAGAATATCGAAGCATGCGGTGAATTCATCAAGCTCCTCCTCTCAGATGAGGTTCAGCAGGAAGTAGCCATGAACGACAAGTTCGTCTTAAGCCGTGATGCATTCAGACAGAGCGCGGCAAAAGCAGTCGAATTCTATAACGGAGAAGGCGGATACAACATCTTCGGTTACGACGCAGAGACGGGAAGGCCCGCAAACAACGGTCTGGTATTCTCCGATAAGAACATCACCGATATGGAGAACAACATTCTGAACTGCTCAAGGATCTATTCGCCGGACGGAACGGTAAACCTGATCCTGATAGAAGAGATGCCGGCATACTTCATGGGCCAGAAGAACCTTGAAGACGTGATCGTGATAGCTCAGGACAGGGTGCAGAAAGTGCTGGACGAGCGCGGCTGACAGATCAAAACAAAAATAAAACATTTAGGACTCTGAAATCAGAGTCCTATTTTTTTGTGTAAGTTATAATGGATTAGTGACGATTACAGTTCTGAAGTCTTTATGGGGGTATCAGTATGCCGATCGATTCCAGGTTTTTTACGCATCCGTCTGACAGGGCAGCGCTGAAGGCGTTGAAAGCAATTCCCGGTTTCCACCAGTTCATGAAGGCTTTCATGAGCGTGTGGAATGAGAAGCTGTTCAGGATCGAGAACATGTCCAGCAATCTCAAGGTAACTGAGCGCAAGGCAAAGAAGTACCACGATATGCTGATTCCCATCTGCGAGAAACTCGGCATTGAAGTACCGGAACTGTATTTGAAATTTGATGACGATGCAAATGCATACACATATGGTGATACAAAGCCGATCATCGTAGTGACGGCAGGACTTCTCGAGAGATTCGATGATGACCTGGTCGCAACTGTTCTTGCACATGAGTGCGGTCACATTGCCTGCCACCATACGCTCTATCTGACGATCGGAAGACTGATACTGGGCGGCACGATCCTTACTGCCAACAGGTTCAATCTGGCCGGGCTCATAACCGAACCTCTTGAGATGGCTTTCGCATACTGGATGCGCTGCAGCGAATTTTCCGCGGACAGAGCAGCGATCATCTGCGACGGAAACGCAAAGAAAATGACGGAACTCTGCATGCGTTTTTCCGGATATGATCCCAGGTATTGCGGTGAGATAGAAATCAGTGATTACCTGGAACAGGCAAACGAATACTATGAGATGATGAAGGATTCCAAAGTAAACAAACTGATGGAATTCTATCAGTACAGGATGATCGATCATCCGCTCAATGTTGTCAGGGCATTTGAAGCCGATAAGTGGGCAAAGGGCGGTGAAGCAGGTCACATTTTCGCTTATCTCGAAAACGGCGACAAGGCTGATCTGGATTCCTTTATGCTTCCCGCACCTGATTCATCCAAAAAGCTTGCAGGACAAAACTATGAAGAAGTAAAAGAGATGTTTGAAGATTCCGGCTTCACGAATGTTAGAACATACGGAGGCTTTTCAAAAGAACCGCTCGATAAACTGAAGAAGGAAGGAGCGGTACTTGCGGTAAACGTCAACGGCAATTCCACGTTTGCTGAAGATGCGTGGTTCCCGGTAGATGCTATCATCTCGATTTACTACAAGACGGAAAATGCCAACCTTATGCCTGCTCCCACGGCACCGGCAGTGGCAGCCCAGGCATCAGTACAGCCTGTTCAGCAGGTTCAGACTGCTGAACCTGTGGAAACCGCAGCTCCCGTTCAGGAAAGTCCGGCACCGCAGCCTGCCATAACACAGCCGGTCGTGCAGGATGTTTCAAACCAGCCGCAGTCAGCAAACGCAGGCAACCTTTATATTTCATACAGCACGGCCGATCCGAGAGTTCAGATGGTCACGAGAATAGTTTCGACAGGCACGAAGAGTGTCTATGTTAACGGCATGACGCTGTCTTATATGCTTCAGCCGGGCCCCCAGACCATTATCCTTAAGATCGGCAAGATCAATTACAGGAAAGATATCATGATCCAGTCATACAATGCGCCTGTAAGGATCTACGCAAGCTTTAACGGCAAAGCACAGATAACGGTAGAACAGCCGCCGTGCTGACATAAAAACTTACGAATAAACAAAAAAGAGGATGCCGTTTGGGGCATCCTCTTAACACTTCAATTGTGATCCGGATCAGACTGCGGGCTTAGCAGCAGGTCTTGTGGGAGCTGCTTCAGATCCGGGTCTTCCTGCAGGTCTCATGGGAGCGGCTGCTTCCTCAACTGCGGGTTCCTTAGCGATCGTTGTATCTAAAGGCTTAGCGGGTTCGGGATCAGCGAGGCCGGCAGCAGCTCTGAGCTTAGCGATCTCTTCAGCCTTAGCTGCAGCGATACGGGCTTCCTCTTCTGCCTTAGCAGCAGCAGCCTTTGCCTTCTCTTCTGCAAGGAGAGCAGCCTGTCTTGCTTCTTCAGCCTTAGCAGCTGCAAGTCTTGCTTCTTCGATAGCCTTCTCTGCTGCGAGACGTGCTTCCTTCTCAGCCTTTTCAGCAGCGATGCGTGCATCTTCTTCAGCCTTCATCTGGTTAGCGGAATCGAGATCATCCTGAGCCTTTGCGAGAGCCTGCTTTGCAGCCTCATATTCAGCTGAAGCAATCTCTTCTTCCTTGGTAGCGGTGATAACAGCTGCCTTGGAATCCTGCTCAACCTTCTCAGCCTCGATCCTTGCTCTCTCGTCAGCCTTTCTGCGCTCTGTGATCTTAGCTTCTTCAGCTGTGAGAGCGGCAGCAGCCTTTTCTTCTTCTTCAGCCTTGGCAACAGCTGCTCTTGCGAGTTCTTCAGCCTTGTTTGCAGCCTGTCTTGCTTCTTCAGCACGCTTAACTGCTGCAAGTGTTGCTTCCTTGGCGATGTTTTCCTTGGAGATCGTAGCTTCCTCTGCCTTACGTGCTGTAAGGAGAGCTTCCTCAGCTGCAGTAACGGCGCTTCTGCACTCAACAACCTTAGCAGTTGCTGCCTTAGCCTTCTGGCTTGCTCTGCGCTCTTCGTTCTGAGCTCTTAATGCGACAGACTGTGCAAGAGCCAATGCTGACTGTGCAGCGCTTCTTGCCGGCTGCGGAGCTACACGCTCGCGGTCGCGCTCAGGAACGGGCCTGCCTTCAGCTTCAGCCTCTTTAACTTCCTGAACATACTGTGCATGGTTAACTGATGCGGACTTGGGACGCTTGATCGGCGGTTTTAATCCGACAGGAGTAATGCCGTTCTTATCTGAAGAATCGGAACCCTTCTGCTCTTCCTTACGTCTTGCTTCAGCCGCTTTACGCATCTCAATCTGAGCCTTAGCAGCTTCAGCGCGCTCTCTTGCGAGCTGAGCAGCAGCAGAATTGGATGCCGTATGCGTGCTGTTGCCGCCCGGACGTCCTGAAGTCTGGAGGTTAACGATATTACCGGAAGATCTTACGCCCGGCTGGACGTTAGACTGTCCGGCGCCCTGAGTAGCAAGGCCGCCGTTAACGCCGTCTTTTCCCTTAAATACGTTGCCCAAAATGTTTGCCATCCCTGTGCCCCCTGAATGTCAAGCTTTTGTAAAGATTTTGTTAATTCTCATTACTTTATTTATTATACGTGGCTTGTCAATTTTTTCAAGACATTTTGACTTATGAATCACCGATTTTTGAGGACAAATTTGTGCATATAGGCAAGTTTTTGCAAAGTATTTGCCCAAACGGCACAAATGCCCTTATTTCTGTTTAGAAATACTTTACACGCGGTTTAGCAGAGTGTATAATTGCGCACATTATGAGTTTAGTGTCAGTAAACTCGAAGTTTAGGACAGGCGTTGTTATGGAAATCGGATCAAAGATCAAAAATCTCAGACTGCAAAAGGGTCTTACCCAGGAAGAACTGGGTGACAGATGCGAACTCTCAAAGGGCTTCATTTCACTCCTTGAGAGCGATAAGACATCTCCTTCAATGGCAACATTAGAAGACATACTGAATGCGTTGGGCACTGATTTTGCACATTTCTTCAAGGAAGAGTCGGGTCAGAGGGTCGTATTCGGAAAAGAAGATTTCTCGGTCAAGCAGGACCAGGAGCTCAAGAATGAGATCTGCTGGCTCATACCGAATGCACAGAAGAACGAGATGGAGCCGATCCTTGTCACGATCGAACCCGGCGGTTCGACCTATCCGGACAATCCTCACGAGGGCGAAGAGTTCGGTTATGTACTGGAAGGCACCATCACCGTAGTTATAGATGAAGAGAGACATCAGGTTAAGAAGGGTGAGAGCTTCTATCTCGAATGCGACAAACCCCACTTCCTTGAGAACAATACAGGCCGTCAGGCAAAGGCGATATGGATCTCTTCGCCGCCGAGCTTTTGATCGGGACCACTAAAAGATTTCCGGAAGGGGTAAAGAGAAATGGCATATAACCAGATTCTTGAAGACGATACAGGCAGTGAGCACATCATTGAGATCAAAGATCTGTGCAAGAGCTTTGACGGCACTAAGGTATTAAAGAATATTACTTTCTATATAAGAAACAACGAATTCATTACGCTTCTGGGTCCTTCCGGATGCGGTAAGTCCACGACGCTCAGGATAATCGCAGGCTTCGAGACGGCAGATTCAGGCATCGTAAATTTCGAAGGCAAGGACTTAAAGAGCGTTCCGGCCAACAAGCGCAACATCAACACGGTATTCCAGAGATATGCTCTGTTCCCGCACCTCAACGTTTTCGATAACGTTGCATTCGGCCTTAAGATCAAGAAAGTCAACAAGAAGGAGATCGAGCAGAGAGTAAACAAGGCACTTGAAACAGTAGGCCTTGATAACTACGGCGAGAGATACATTGACCAGCTCTCAGGCGGACAGATGCAGAGAGTCGCTATCGCAAGAGCCATCGTAAACCGCCCCAGGATCCTTCTTTTGGACGAGCCTTTGGGAGCTTTGGACCTCAAGATGCGTAAGGAGATGCAGATCGAACTTAAGGAGATGCAGAAAGAACTCGGCATCACATTCGTTTACGTTACACACGATCAGGAAGAGGCGCTCACGATGTCCGACACGATCATTGTCATGAAGGACGGCGTCATCCAGCAGATCGGCACACCTATTGACATCTACAACGAACCCAAGAACGCTTATGTAGCTGACTTTATCGGTGAATCCAATATCGTTGCGGGCACCATGAAGAAGGATAAGGAAGTCGTACTCTCGAGCGGCATCACATTCGAGTGCGTCGACCCGCTTTTCCCTGAGTTCACGGAAGGCATCGCAAACCTTGTCGACGTCGTTATCAGACCTGAGGACTTCTATGTTGACGAAGAGGCTGAAGGCAGGATCAACGGAACGGTCGAATCCCTCGTGTTCAAGGGTGTTCACTACGAGATGATCGTAAGATCCGATGACGGCATCGAGTGGCTCGTTCAGAATGTCGACCCTTCAAAAGTCGGAAGCCGTGTAGGCCTTTATGTGGATCCTGACGACATCCAGATCATGAGAAGATCCGAGCTTTCGCCTGATTTCGGCAGCTTCGGAATCAAGCACCAGGTTGCTGAAGAGAGCAGCGAGGCAAAGGAAGCCAAATCCAACAGCATCGGCGAGAATGTCGTCGAGGAAGCTGACATTAAAGTTGATGAAGACGCTGAAGAAAGTGCAGAGGTTGAGAAAGAGGACTGATGACTGAACTCAAAGCCAGATTAAAGGTCATGCCGGTTCATGCATTTGTCATGATCTTCGCTGCCCTCTACTCATTTGCAAGCATCTTCATTCCGATGTTTGAGTTATTCGTGCAGTATGTGCCTTTCCGCACATATTCACTTTTCTCGCTCCTTTTGGATCCGAGGGTATTCACCAGGATCAGGAGCGGATCTGTTGATCTTAACTTCCAGAGCTTTGCGGCATGGGCATTCGTAATCACGATCGTTCTTGCGGTTGCGGCATTAACGCTCTCGATTTCTTATCCCTTCTACTACAATTCAAGCAAGAAGAGAAAGATCGGTTATTTCAGCGTTCTCGCGCTCTTCATCGGACGCGCGGCTTGCCATGTCATCACGCTGTCCAAGATGGTCTCCGAAGAGATGATCAGCAGCAACAACCTTACTCCTCAAAGACTTTACGTTGCCCAGTCTTTTGCGGGCAACCTCCTGGTGATCGTGCTCTTCATCGGCGTAGCTGCATGCCTTTACGGAGCACTTAACCTCAAGATGAACTACAAGATCTTTGCATATCCTTATATTGCATGGATCGTTGTCTTCACGATCCTGCCTTTGATCCTCATACTCTTCCGCGCATTCTTCAAGAAGGCTGCAGGCGGCGGATATGAGTTCACCACGGCAGGCTTCCAGGTCCTTTTCCAGAACAAGACCGTCACGACCAGATTCTACGGTGCGGACGTCACTTTGCAGGAATACTTCTCGATTTTTTTGAGAAGCCTTGATTACGCTGTATGGACTACGATCGGATGTCTCCTTTTGGGTTATCCCGCAAGCTATATTCTTGCAAGAAGATCCAAGCTCAAGAGACAGAACGGCTCAAGACTCCTCATGCTTTTCGTGCTGCCGATGTGGATGAACACGATGCTCAGAACTTATGCATGGCGTGCATTCTTCAGTGAGACAGGCGTATTCAACACGGTCTTCCAGCAGATCGGCCTTATCGACGCGCCCATCATGTTCCTCAAGAATGAGGTATTGGCAGACATCATTACGAAGCTCGTCATGACAAATGACTTCCTGCCGTTCATGATCCTGCCTCTTTATTCGGTTCTCGTTAAGCTCGACGACAGCCTTTCGGAGGCTGCATACGACCTCGGCGCGACCAAGACGCAGACATTCTTCAAGGTTATATTCCCTCTGTCACTGCCCGGCGTTATCTCCGGCATCCAGATGGTATTCATGCCTTCACTGACTTTCTACATGATCCCCGATATCCTTAACGAGGGCTCGAAAACAACGATCGGCAACACTGTCCAGAACTTCATATTGAATGAAAGTACAACATACAATCAGGCGGGCAACGTTTTGTCACTGCTCCTCCTCATATTCGTTCTCATAACAATGGGGATCTTGCGCGGCCAGGATAAAGAGGCCGGAGGAGGTATGGCATTATGAGATTTGTTAAAAAGCTCGTACCCGACATCTATTTGGGCCTCCTCCTGATCTTTATCTATCTTCCGATAGTTATCCTGATCGTGTACTCATTCAACTCCCTGCCCAAGTCATTCATCTGGGGCGGCTTTACGCTCGATAACTACAAGAGCCTTTTCAAAGGTTCCGATGGCAGCGGCATCCTTGAATCACTCATCGAGACACTCAAGGTTGCATCCATTGCCGCAGTAGCATCAACTGCTTTCGGCGTCGTAAGTTCTCTGGGACTTGCTTACTTAAACAAGAAGCTTCAGAACCTCGCCATGACGATGACATATGTTCCGAACGTAATGCCCGACCTCGTAACGGGTATCTCGTTCATGCTCCTGTTCTCGTTCCTCGGCGTTCAGAAGAGTGAGTTCACGCTCATCATGTCGCACATCGCACTCTGCGTGCCTTTTGCGATCCTTTCGATAAGCCCCAAGATCAAGCAGCTCGACAAGAGCCTTACCGAAGCTGCAATGGATCTCGGCGCAACGAGATTCCAGACATTAAGACTGGTAATCATTCCTGAGATAATGCCGGGAATCCTTTCATCGGCCCTTCTCACATTCACGCTTTCTATCGATGACTACCTCATCAGTAACTTCAATGTAGACAGCTCGATCCAGACACTGCCCATGATGATCTACTCAATGGCAAAGCTCGGCGTTAACCCGAAGATGAACGCGCTCACAACATTGATGTTCGGCGCAGTACTGATCCTCATGGTATTGTCCAACCTGTCATCGTTCAAGAAAGCAAAGAAAGACAAGTAAGCCGTTTATCCGGGCAGGGTTTGGCCCGAGTGAATAAAGTAAAAAAGCAAATGAGCATAAAAGGAGTGTAAAGAAATGAACAAGAAAGTAAGGACATTAATTGCTTCTTCCACAGCCCTTGTTATGGCAGGCTCCATGATCCTGCCTTGCGGCTGCTCTAAGAAGCAGCAGCTCGTCATCTACAACTGGGGCGAGTACATCGCTGAAGATACAATCGCTAAGTTCGAAGCAAAGTATCCCCAGTACGATGTTGTTTACAGAACATTCGAGACAAACGAGACAATGTACCCCAACCTCGAAAACGGTTACGACGTAATCATTCCTTCCGAGTACATGGTATGCCGTCTCATCGAGGAAGATTGGATCCAGCCTCTCGACTGGAACAAGCTTCCCAACGTCACAAAGTACATGGATCCCATGTTCCGCGACGTAACATACACGGACAATGCTGAGATCTCAGGCCAGGTACTCGACTATGCAGTTCCTTATCTCTACTGCACGGTAGGTCTTGTTTACGATGCAAACAAGGTAACACTTCCTGAGGGCACAACAGATCCCGCTGTTATCTGGGACGTTCTCTTCAACACAGACAGCGGCCTTTCCATCGGCATGTACGATTCAATGCGTGAGTCCATCGGAACAGCTCTTAACTACTACGGATATTCCATCAACTCAATGAACGACGAAGAGCTCAACAAGGCACTCGATCTTCTCGTTGCACAGAAGAGTGCGCTTCACCCCGCATACGGTGTAGACAACCTCAAGGACAAGATGGCAGCAGGCGAGCTCGCAGCATCCATCGCATGGTCCGGCGACCACATCGTAATGCTCGAAAGAGTTGAGGAACTCGGCAATACAAACATCGATCTCCAGTTCGTTCTTCCCGAAGGATCCAACTGGTCAGTAGACATGATGTGCGTTCCCACAAACTGCAAGAACTACGACGGCGCAATGGAGTTCATCAACTTCATGTACGATCCCGACATCGCTCTTGAGAACTGCGAATACGTAGGCTATTCAACACCTAACGTTGCAGCCAAGGATATGCTCGATCCTGAAGTATCCGGCAACAAGTACTACTATCCTGATGAAGAAGTATTCAACTCACTTGAGGTCTACTACACATCAGACGCGCTTGAAGAAAGATACACAGAGATCTGGAACACAGTAAAAGCAAGCGCTTAAAGCGTTGCGAAATCCTTATCAGGCAGGCCACTCTCTCATATGGGGGTGGCCTGTTTTTTGTATGAGTTTTCGTGTTTACTGACGGTTGTGATTGTTTGCTGTGGCTTGTTTTCGCTTTTTTGATAGCAAGTTGCAATTGTCTGCTCGAAAAATGGCCAACAATTGCACAAAATCGCGTTTTTATGCAATTGTTGATGGTTTTTTTGCGCAACAATTGCACAGGCAAAAATGAGAGCAGTCTCAATTTTCTTCAAAAAGTCTCATTTTCGAGTCCTGATTTTTAATTTGCTGCAATTCGCCCCCACAAGGTGGATCTATCGCTTTACACTGCAGTTATCACATGAACTGCGGGGGAATTCTTTATGGCTATTGATTTTCGAAGAGAATTGAATGCGCGATATGAGCTGATTACAAAAAGCATTGAGGATATAGAGAAGAAGAGTCAGTCATTCCCTGATGGCTGGATCAATACCAGATACCGCAAGGGTAAGACATATTATTATTTGGCTGGTTATAAATCTAAGGAGCAATATCTTACCCGGGAAGACGCTACTCTCATTGAACAGCTGATCCAGAAGAACTATCTGAATAATGTTCTGAAGTACGCGAAAACAGAGCAGAAAGCGATCTTGAAAATGCTTGAGCTATATCCGGAAAAGATAGCCGAAGATGTCTATGACACTCTCCCGGAATGGCGGAAGCAGTACGCAACGCCCATTAATCTATGTGATGAAGAATATGCACAGAAGTGGATGAACACGCCCTATAAGCGCAAGCCGTTCAAAAAGGGCAAGCCGAAGTTCTATACGCTCAAGGGCGAGTGCGTCAGGTCGAAGTCGGAGGCCATGATAGCTGACAGGCTTTTTGCGCGAGGCATCCCTTACAGATATGAATGCCCGCTTAAGGTAGGGAACAAGATCATACACCCGGACTTCACTATTTTGAGGATGAGTGACAGGAAGATCCTGTATTACGAGCATTGTGGAAAGATGGATGATGCTGACTATAAAGAGAATATGGTCGAAAGGGCCAATGATTATAGCGAGGCCGGCATCGTGCTGGGTGACAGGCTTTTCTATACGTTCGAGTCAGATATGACGCCGCTGGATATCAGGACGCTGGACAGGATCACTGAAACGCATTTCAGATAGTGCTTATTCCTCAAATGAAGCGGCGGCTTTTTCTGCAGTCAGTCTTCTCTTCTCGAGAGTCTTGTTGAACATCTCGTTTGAAGCTTCAGGGAACATGTCGTAGATAACTTTCGTGCCTTCTTCGGTAATGCCGCCTTTGGTTGCGACACGTGTTACGACATCGTCGAAAGACAGGTCATTCCTGAGCATCAGGTCGCCGGTGGCACTCATTGTGTTGAGGACCATCTTTACTATCTGATCCTGAGGGATCGAAGTGTGTGCGCCTGCAGATTGGCAGATGACATCAAAGATCGAAGCTATGAAGCCGGGCATACAGCTTACGAGTTCTGAGCCCATGCCGACTTCGTTCTCGGGAAGTTCTATTACGCTGCCGATTGAGGAGAGAAGATCTCTGAGAACGGCTTTATCGTTGTCGCCGACAAGGTCGTTGTAGCAGACGATCGTCTGTGAGCGGTCAATCTCGGCGGTGAGGCTGGGAATAACCTTGGCGGTCTTGTGATCGACAACCTTCTTTATCATGTCGAAAGTAATGCTGCCGTTGAGAGTAACGAGAAGAGCGTCGTCCTTAAGTGAGCCGCTGATATCTGAGAGGACGGCTTTCATGTCGGAGGGACGGACGCAGACAAAGACTATGTCTGAATTGGCCGCAAGACCGGCGTTATCGCAGATTACGGCGATATCAGATGCTTCTGAAGCCTTTTCGGGAGTTCTGTTCGCGATAAAAAGATCCTCTTTGGCGATCTCTTTGTTTGAAGAGAACTTCCAAAGGAGCATTTTGCCCATGCTGCCGTAACCGATGATTCCGATCTTCATGTCCTTGTACCTCGCAGAACTTATTTAGACTGAATTCTACTACAAGATACAAAAATCCAGTAAAAAACCCGTCAGAAGACGGGTTTAACAATGTTAAATGCGTTGTTTTAAAGGTTTTTACTGAGCTGCAAAGAATGTTCCGACATCGTCCTGATCGATGATCTTCTCGAGTGTCTGGACAGATGAACCGTCTGCGATGACGCCCATGATGCCGTTCTCTGTAACCTTGCTCATGGCTGTGATCTTTGTTGCCATGCCGCCTGTGCCGAGCCATGAACCCTTGCCTGCCGTGAAGTCGAGCATATCGGGTGTGACCTTGTCTACATAGGAAATGCGCTCTGCATCAGGATTCTCTCTGGGGTTGGAATCGTAGAGACCGTCAACGTCGGAGAGGATTACGAGCAGGTCGGCATTTGCGAGGACTGCAACGTCAGCGGAAAGCGTGTCGTTGTCGCCGAATGTGCCGTTGTGCATGATCTCCGTTGTTGATACGGAGTCGTTCTCGTTGATGACGGGGATTATACGCATCTCGAGCAGTGTCTCGATGGTGTTTGTAACGTTAGCACGTGTAAGTTTGTCTGTGATGCCGTCCTTTGTGAGGAGGATCTGGCCGCAGCGGTAAGAATACTCAGAGAAGCTTCTTGCGTAAGCGTTCATGAGCTCGCACTGGCCTACGGAAGCGATTGCCTGCTTCTCACGTGTTGTGGTCGGGCGCTCCTTGAGGTCAAGGTAACCGATGCCGACACCGATGGCGCCGGAGCTTACAAGGAGGACTTCCTTGCCGCGGTTCATGAGGTCGGAGATGGAACGACAGAGCCTGTCGATGTTGCCGAGGTTCATTTTGCCGTTGTCGTATGTGAGTGTCGAAGTGCCGACCTTAACGACTATTCTTTTCGCAAAGTTGACCGGTGTACGTGATCCGCTGTATTTGCTCAAAGTGATTCTCCTTATCTTCTAATAATCAGACCAAACAAGAATAAACTCTAGTTTGATAAATTGCAAGGAAAGAGTTTATAAGTTCTCGAAAAGAACTATACCGGCTGTCCCGGTTGGCCCGGCTGCCCCGGATTGTTCGGATCCTGGCCCGGAGACGGAGGCGGGAGCGTGGGTGTCGGTGTGGGCGTAGCGGGTACATGTACCGGACACGGTCTGTCGTCTGTCGGGCAGAGATAGCTGCCGGATACGAAGTAATCCGTGTATACCTTGTTGCCTTCCTCAGCCCAGCATGCATCTGTCGGATAGTAGCCTGAAGAACATACGGATTCGGTAACGATAGAATCAGGCTTTTCGAAAGAGGCACCGGGGAGATACAGGTGGATGTGCTGCATGCACCATACCCAGATCTTGATTGCGCTGTCCCAGTCGCACTGAGGGATCTCGGTCTGCCTGAGCCTGTTGTCGTAGCCGTACCATACGGCAGCGGTGTAGTACGGCGTGAAGCCGCAGAACCACTTATCGATGTTATCTGATGTAGTACCTGTCTTGCCGCATGTGTCGATGCGCTCGCCGTCTTCATTCTCGATCTGGCCGGAACCCCAGTCGGAAGGAGTATTGTTGTTAACGACTGCTTTCAGGATATCTGCGATGAAGAAGCATGTTTCTTCAGAATATACGCGGTAGCTGATGGGGTCGGACTTAACGATTACGTTGCCTTCGGAATCGAGGACCTGTGTGTAAGCATAAGGCTCGACATAGGTGCCGCCCGTTGCGAATGTGTGATATGCGGCTGCCATTTCGAGAGTCGTCATACCCTTGGTAAAGCCGCCGACGGACTGTGAAGGGAAAGCACCTTCTGCTGTTCTGTCGATGCCGACCTGCTTCAAGTACCAGAGTGCCGTGTCGCCTCCGACTTCAGTCCAGAGCTCTGCGGCAATCGTGTTAAGTGAATATGTGAGAGCGACTCTGATGGTTACGGCGCCGCTGTATGAACGGCCGTAGTTAACAGGCCAGTCAACGTCAGGTCTTTGAGGGTCTAAGTGTTTCGGTTCGTCCCAGACTACTGTCGCAGGAGCGATGAGGCCGAGCTCAAATGCAGGTCCGTAATCGAGAAGCGGCTTGATGGAAGAACCCGGGTTACGGTGCGTGGAGACCGCTCGGTTCAGCGACAGGTTCATGGTCTTTTCGCCGAAGCCGCCCTGCATTGCCGCTATCGCGCCCGTTGCATTGTTTATGACGACCATTGACCCGTTAGGCTTTTCGGGGTAGTCGGCTATCCTGTCCGGATCCTCCTGGAAAAGGTCTTTATCCTTGAATGCATCGTCAAGGACCTCCTGGGGTCTGGGCTCCAATGTCGTGTAGATGTGGTAGCCCCTGTTGTAAACGAGCGATGCCGCAAGACTTCGGGAGATTCCTCTCTGCTCAGCGATGTCGCCGATTACTTCGGAGATCGCGTACTCTACGAAATATGAATTGACCGTGGATGTGCGGTCTGTGTTTCTCTGCTTGAATTCGAGTTCGGTGTTGAGAGCTTCCTCGTACTCTTCTTCGGTGATCATGCCGAGTTCATACATCTTACCGAGAATAGTTCTCATTCTTCTCTGGGCATTTCTTCTGCCGGACTCTCTCAAAGGATTGTAGTAGGAAGGGCTCTTAGGAAGTCCTGCGATGAGTGCGCACTCGGGAAGAGTGAGCTCGGATGCGTTCTTGCCGAAATAGTTCATTGCGGCAGCCTGGACGCCTACGTAGTTGTTGCCCATCGGCGCAAGGTTGATGTAGAGCTCTAAGATCTCGTCCTTGGAAAGATTCTGCTCGAGCTGCATTGCGGAGAACCACTCCTGAACCTTACGTGAAGTGGAATGCTCGTCCTGGCCGCTTATGAGCTTAACTGTCTGCTGGGTGATCGTGGAACCGCCGTGTGTGGCAGAACCGCCGTTTGCAATAGCTGAGATGAGCGCGCTGCCGATACGCTTGATGTCTATACCGGAGTGCTCGCGGAAACGCTCGTCCTCGATCGCAATGATCGCGTCATCAAGGTATGTGTTCTTGATCTCGCTGTAAGAAATATAGATTCTGTCGACGTTTTCGGAACCTGTGAGCTTGGCGATAACGTTGTTCTCGCTGTCATATACGAATGAAGTCTGTGATTCTTCTGCTGAAGTGAGGTCGCCGATGGAAAGGGGCTTTGTAGTTGAAGCATAGCCCAGGAGCATTCCGGCACCGAAACCTCCGAAAGTAAATACGAGACATAAGACTGCAACTATGGCGATCTTTAAGATGTCGCCCACAAAGCTTGCGATCTCGTGGGTAAGGCTTCTGTTGAAGCCGCACTTGGTCGGCTTACCTTTGAGCTGGCTTCGAAGCTCGTCAGCAAGAGCGCTGTTCTCAGGCGCTACGGGTCTTGTAGATCTTTGTTTTTTATCAACGTTCGAGGGCAAGATAACCATCTCCTCTAATAATTCTTTTAATAATACAACGACAATTTTACCACGATTTCATCTATAATTAAGTGACTATTGTGAGGCAAAGAGAAGGGACGGGCATCTATTGGAGGTTACAGAGCTTACAATTACGGCCGTTGGCAGCGAAGGACAGGGCATAGGCGCACTGCCTTCAGGCAAGACCTGTTTTGTCCCCGGAGTGTTCCCGGGCGAGGTCTGTGAAGTCCGTATCGAATCCGAAACATCCAAGTATGCCGTGGCTGAAGCCACAAAGCTCGTTAAGGAGTCTCCTGACAGGACCGCGCCTTTTATTTCTGCTGACCGGGTCAGCGGAGGACTTCCTTTTGCATCACTTTCATATGAAGCGCAGCTTAAGATAAAGCAGACACGTGTCCGCGACTGTCTTTTAAGGATCGGAGGCTTTGATAAGGCCCTGATAGACGGCGTAATGAAGCCAATCATGGCTGCAGACGACCCTTCAAGATACAGAAATCACATGCAGTATGCGGTTAGAGACGGCCGCATAGGTCTTCTCTGCGCAAAATCTGACGAGCTCGGAAGTTACGACGGAAAGCTCATCGAATACGAGATTTTCGGCAAGATCAAAAAAGCCGTGGAAGATGTTTTCAACCGCGCGCCGACAAGGCTTTTCGACGGCCTTGTATTGAGAGGTTCACTTAGGACCAATGAGATCCTCGCCGAGTTAACGAGTTCATCTTCGCAGACCCATGAAGTCGCGATCCGCGACGCAAAGCAGTATATCGCTTCAACCGGTCTTAACGACGTAATAAAGAAAACATGTGAAACAGACGGCTTCAGGCTTAACGGCCTTTTATTCAGGATAAGTCCCAACAAGGTCTCGAAAAGGACCCGCACAGGCGTACGCACGATAATTGAAGGCGTTGACCACTACGACGAGATCTTCTGCGGAAGAAAGTTCAGGATCAAGGCCGGATCATTCTTCCAGGTAAACACGGCACAGGCCGAAAAGCTTGCAGGCAAAGCATCCGAGGCATGCAGCGGTGCAAATGTCATCTACGACCTTTACTGCGGATGCGGAACGTTAGGTCTTGCGGTAAAGCAAAAGGGACAGAGTCTTCTCGGCATCGAAGTCGTGCCGGAAGCAGTCGCGTCCGCAAAGATAAACCGCTCTCTTGCGCTTTCGGAAGACGAAGCTTCAGAATGCGAATTCATATGCAAGGACGTACTTAAAACCGATTTTAATTCGCTCATAAAAAGCGGGAAGATCAAGGCTCCTGACTGCGTGATCGTAGACCCTCCGAGAAAGGGCCTCGACATCGGCGTTATAAAGAAGATTACGGAACTCGATGCGCCTTATGTCTGCTACATTTCATGCGATCCGGCAACGCTTGCCAGAGACCTCAAGATGCTCACGAGAGACTATGAGATCAGGGAAGCAACGCCTGCGGATCTTTTCCCGAATGCGAGTCATGTTGAGACGGTAGTGTCTTTAAAGAGGAGATAATAGTGAATTACAAAACAGGATTGATCCTGGAGGGCGGTGCGATGCGCGGCATGTTTACATGCGGAGTCATCGATGTCCTGATGGAAAACAACATAAGATTTGACGGGGCGGCAGGCATTTCCGCAGGCGCGGTTTTCGGCTGCAATTACAAATCGCGTCAGATCGGAAGAGCGATCAGATATAACAAAAACTACTGCAAAGATCCGAGATACTGCAGCTACCGTTCGCTCATAAAAACGGGCGATCTTTACGGTGCGGATTTCTGCTACCGTGAGCTGCCGGATGTTCTAGATCCTTTTGACAAAGAGACTTTCAAGAACGATCCGATGGAGTTTTACATCGGCGCGACTGACGTTAAGACCGGCAAGTGCGTTTACCATAAATGCACCGACGGCGGCGGGAATGACCTTCTCTGGATGAGGGCATCGGCTTCGATGCCGATCGCTTCAAAGCCGGTCCGGATCGGTGACGGCACTTATCTTGACGGCGGTATCGCAGATTCGATTCCTTACGAATATATGGAAAGTCAGGGTTATAACCGCAACGTTATCGTGCTTACCCAGCCCAAAGGTTATGTGAAGAAAAAGTCACCTTTTGTCATGCAGCTTGCTCTTAAAAAATATCCTGCAATTTCTGAAGGCATGGCAAAGCGCCACTTGATGTATAACAGACAGGTTGAAGGTATAGAAAAGCGCGAAGCAGAAGGCATTTCGTTTGTTATCAGACCGCCCGAAAAGATCGGAATAGGCCGCACGGAAAAAGATCCCGACAAGCTCGAAAAGGCATATCAAATGGGCCGCCAAGAAGCTCTCCGCGTGCTTCCTGATTTGCGTGTTTTCCTGGGTATTGAGTGACGGATTATTCGCGAAGGCTTAAAGATTTTATTTGTTAATGTCAAAATCTTTTATCCTATGAGATAATCTAATCAGCTTCTATTTGAACAAGGAGGGTAAAGTATGAGAAAAACTTATGCTAAGGCAGTTTCCGTTTTTGTTGTTCTCATGATGGCTGCGTTCTGCTTAACAGGCTGTGTAAGATTCCGCACATCAATGAGCATCAAGAATAACGGTAAGGCTGATCTTGAGATCATCTACGGTTATTACAACGAGATAATCGATGATGACGTCCAGGATGCAATGGATGAAGTAGCAGATGCTTTCGAAGATGACGGCTGGACGGTAGACGATTATAAAAAGGGTGATTATGAGGGATATACCTTCACAATGACCGGTGCCAACGTCAAGGATTTTGAAGAGATCTTCAACGCTGACTGCTTCACAGATGAACTCGAACTCGGTGATTTCGAACTTACAAAGAAGGGTTCAACATATACTATCGTGTGGGATACCCAGGCTAAGGGTGATATTGAAGAAGAGGGCATCAGCTCTCAGGATCTTTCAACATACGGCGGATTCATGGAAGTCGTAATCGAGCTTCCTTCTCCTGCTGAAAAGGAAAATGCAACAGACGTTTCCAAGGACGGAAAGACACTTACTTGGGATCTTCTTGAAGAAGACGAGATCGAAGTTACATTCTCACTTCTCAACGTCGGCTTGATCATTGCTATCATTGCAATCGTTGTAGTTCTTATCGCAGCTGCAGCAGTAGTTGTTATCATTCTCATTCTCAAGAAAAAGAAGGCTCCTGCAGACGGCACAGCAGCTCCTGCAGCACCCGCAGCAGCTCCGGTTTCTTCACCTGAGCCTGCATCACCTATCGATTTCTCAGCACCTGCACCTGCTCCTGTTACACCCGCTGCACCTGTAGCTGAGGCTCCTGCAGCACCTGTTGCACCCGCAGCAGCTCCCGCACCTGCTCCTGTAGTTGAAGCAGCACCCGCACCTGCACCCGCTCCGGCTCCTGCACCTGTTGCAGCTCCCGCCGCTGAAGCACCTGCAGCACCTGCTCCTGCTCCGGCACCTGCACCGGCTCCCGCTCCTGCAGATCCTAATCCGCAGGCCTGATCAGAGCTTAAACTGATAATGAAAAGCCCCTTCGGAATAATTCCGGAGGGGTTTAAATTTGTTTACTTAACGGTTTTCGAAAACAGATTTTCAGGCTTCTTTTTTACGGATGCTGAGTATTATTATCGCTGCGAAAACCAGAAGGATTCCGGCGATCGCAACAGGACCTGCCGTTTCTTTCATTACAAAGAAACCGAAAAGCGTTGCGGCTGCAGGTTCGACTGTTGCAAGAACTGCGGCTTTGCCGGCGGTTGTCATGTTGAGGCCCAAAGTGTAGAGAAGGAACGGAATTACTGCCGTTACGACTGATGTAAGGAGCACGAAGCCTATCAGGGCCGGTTTGTTTTCGACGGCTGATATCTTAGCTAAAAGATCGGGCGGATTGGCAACGATTATGGAACCGGCGCCTGCGATAAGGAATGTATAGCAGGTTACGGTGTAGGGCGAATATTTCTTGAGTGCGAACGTGCCGAAGATGCTGTATAGGCCGTAGCCCAGGCCTGAACCGAGACCGACAAGAATTCCGGCAACTGTTATCTTGCCTCCGAATCCGGATACGAGAACGCAGCCGGCGAATGCGAGTATGAGCGCAATGATCTTCTGTACCGTGATCTTTTCCTTGAGGAAGATTATTGCGAGGATCATGACCCAGATCGGTGAAGTGTAGAGCAGGATAGCTGCGGTGGACATCGTCATGAGACGGATGGCCGTGAAGTAGCAGCATGTGAAGAAAAGGATGCTTACGATGCCGAGCGCGAGGAACAGCGGGATATCGCGGGCCTTGATCTTAAAGCCTTTTCTTTCCTTGATGAGAAGTATCAGCGCAAAGAGAATGCCTGCAGTTGTGAGCCTTAAACACGCTACCTGAATGGAAGAAAAACCGAGGTCATTTAAATGGCGCACGAAGATACCCATGCTGCCCCAGAACAGCCCGGCAATGATTATCAGTATGTCGCCGAGAAAGCCTTTCTTTTCCATTTGTACACTCCTTAAAAACATACGGATTATAACACAGGAATCTATTCCACGACGCGTGGGTAACATAAAGATCCCGGCTGTGTTAACTTGTTAGCGGAAGGAGGTGAAAGCCATGGATAAATATGTAACCGGAGCGGTGATCAGAAAGCTCCGCGAAAACAAGAACATGACGCAGGAGGAACTTGCGGAAAAGGTCTTTGTCAGCAGCAAGGCTGTGAGCAAATGGGAGACAGGACAGGGCTTTCCTGATGTAAGCCTTATAGAGCCTCTCGCAAAGGCTCTGGGAATCTCTGTGATAGAGCTGCTCTCTGGTGAGGACATCAAAAACTGCAACCGTTCTTCAAATATGCTCATAGGAAGATTCTATGTTTGTCCCGTGTGCGGAAATGTAATTCATGCAACGGGTGAAGCGGTTGTCAGCTGCTGCGGAATAACCCTGCCGCCATTGGATGCGGAAGAGTGTGATGATGAGCACAGGATAAATGTGGAGACGATCGAAGACGAATACTATGTGACTGTTGATCATCCGATGACAAAGGACCACTACATCTCATTTCTTGCGGCTGTTTCAGACCAGGGCGTGCAGCTAGTTAAGCTCTATCCGGAAGGACCTTGTGAGACGAGATTCAGGAAAAACTGCATTAGGAAAATATATTCT
>JAEIGA010003527.1_pt1 | contig 24473 bp, 19 predicted proteins | sample 9270691 | NCBI WGS metagenome assembly JAEIGA01 (sample SAMN17057246, study PRJNA624740) | gut metagenome | biome: biome; isolation source: fecal sample | host: Bos grunniens | place: China: Xizang | collected 2019 | reverse complement strand
TTTTGAGTTGTCAATAAACACAGACCTAGGATACTCCTTCAACAACTCACAAGCATAACAGCCGGTCTTCCATTTATCACATCCGGCAAAATCAAAATGTGCACAATGGCCGGTAAAAGCCCAGCAATCATGAAAAGTCCAGACAACCGGAACATCCATTTCATGCAGGAATTCAAATAGAATCTCATAGTTGATATAATACCCATGCACGCAATGAAGCTGTATGATATCAGGTTTCATGTCTCGGACCTTCTCCATTATTCTCCTTGTCTGAGATGAAGAGAAAAGTCCATGCCTGTCGAATAATATACTTCCAAGCGCATGTAAGTACTCCTGGACTCTAGAGACAGTCTTCATCGATTCAAGTTTGGTTTCACCGGCATATCTGTCGCCATGAACCACATAACAGTCCCATCCGAGTCTCTTCATAATCAACCCGATAGACTCAGTTATGCGACCAGTGGATCCTTTGCCTAAACAACTATCTATTTGAATGAGAATTGGCATTTCTAATAGGTTATCTCTTCTGTCCTGTTAAGGATTTTAGCTGCTTCGTCTTCATATGCGCCAAAGGATGTCAGAAAAATCTTCCTAGCAACTTTGTCTACACTCATCAGATTGAAAGAGTTTATCGTTGTGGTATCTCTATATCTATCTAGAGAAGAGCCCTTTCTTGACATCTCGCTCATATCTGCCTGATACAGAGCCGGAGCAGTGATAACAAGCTGATCTTTATAATACGAAGCATTTATCCTTCTATAATGGATATGACCTGTGAGATAACAAATAAAATCACCTTGGCCACGAGATGTGAAATCGAACCTGAATTTAGTTGAAATGCTAGAATCTTTACTGTATGTCCAATCGTGATCATACACTGAACCTTGCTTAAAGGCATTGATGATGCTTGGGACCATGTTTTCTCCCTGGGCATAAGTTGCTCGTTCATATCCTGAGATAAACGGCCCATGAGTCACAACTATGACACCATAATCTTTTGGGGTAGTCATAAGAGTATTATAGAGCCACTCAAGCTGAGTCTGATTGAAAAAGAGACCCGGGATATATTTCAAATAACCATCCTCAAAGATCATCGGACAATCCATTGCATCGACAAAGACCATACGGATCTTATAGTCCTCAAAATCAATCTTATAGTAACACACCTCCGGATTAGCTTCTTCAGGATTGAACTTCTCCAGATATGGTCCGATCAACTTTGCATACCTATCAGCAGGATTAATATAATAAAGTTCTGCATTTTTGGGATCAACACCGCTAGAGACTGTTGGACGACCTGTAGTAAGATTTATGTTATCATCGTGGTTTCCTGTTAATGTATACAAAGGCAACGTCGCTTTATGCATAACAGGTAAAACGCACTCCATCTCTTCGGTAGCCCACCAGATAAGTCTGCCTTGAACACCATTGCAATAGTCTCCTGTAATAAGCAAGGCATCAAGAATATCCTGATTAGCATTACAATAGCTGATACACTCCTCTGTATTGCGAAGATAATTTGTTCCTCTTGGATGAATATCAGAAGTATGTGCAATCGTAAGTAACTTATTGCCGTCAGCGTCATATGCAGATTTTTTCAGGTTTGATGTCACCTCTTTAACCATTCCGTCATACTTCTGCTTGTTTGTCAGTTCCTTTGGAGACATATCAATAGCAGGCATATTAACTATAGACTTACGATTGACCGTATTGGTTTTAGATGTCTCTGCAAAAGATAGAACCACATTATTGTCATCATGGGCTTCAATTCTCAGTCCATTATACTCTCCTACTGGAAGCGGGAAGATCACCTTGATGTTTCTTTCAGACGAACCTGCAGGTATTGTCAAGTCTATCCAGTTCGCCTCAGAGAGTTCTGTTGCACTCAGAACTGGTATTGATATAGTGACATCTGTAGTAAAAGTACCTGATATTGTCTTATCCAATGCCTTAAGCACTATATGAGTTGCTTCTGCAGGAACATTGGTCAATGTAAAAGACATCAAACCTCCCATCTGTGTAAACAATGCTGTGCCTTCACTTAAATGGGCAAACATAGGCATTGATACAGATGAAATGTTTTTTGTAAGATCATATGAAGAGGGAAGATAGACTTTAAGTTCATCTCCACTGATAGAGTGAGGACCAGCAGGATATATTGCATAATTCGCCAAGCGAACACCTTCACCAATAAGCACTCCTTCAAATTTGGCCCTAGAGGTATTTTCGCCTTCAGTCAAAGACAATGTCTGAAAATTCTCTGAGGTTGTCCATACGCTTATCTTATCACCTGCGGACCATGTGAATTCACCTTCTATAACCTGTGCCTTGCTCGCGGTCTCTCCAAGTTCCGCAAACAGAGAAACCTCAGACGATGTTGTTTCTGTAATATGACTACCTTCACAAGCAGTAGCTGCAATGAATAAAAATGCTAAATGTCTAATCTTCATTTCTCCAAAATGCTTTAATGTTATGATGAGGATGTCGGCTGCTTTCCGGAGGCAAAACCATATAGTCCTTGTGGCGCTGACACAAATAATCGTGCCAACCGATCATTACATTATATCTGTTCCCTTCAAATTCTATTTTATCAAAACCATCAAATGCCCCGGCATTGTATATCGTTGTCTGTGCTGAACGAGTCTCAAATAATCTTGAAGATTTTTGAGGAGATGCGTTTAAGCAAACCTCTCTGACTCTTTTATTGACAAACGAAAAGCCAAATGGCTGACATAGAAACTTCAATACTAAAAGAATCGTGTTCTTCAGAAAACTGCGATGTTTTGATACGCGTGTAATCTTTATATTATGCACCCAACTCAAGAAAAATATCCTAAGCCTCAAAATCCCAGCTTTGAATTCACTATCAGGATAGTTGTAAATCGGGAATACATCTATATTGACGCCCAGCTGCGGATATAATATGTCTGCATCTTCACAAACCAAGGTCCTGTCATCGTACACTTTTCCATACGGATATGGCCATGACGGGTCATTTTCCACACACAACGCCTTGAGATGCGGATGTGAGAATGACTTCATAAAGACTTCATAGTCCTTTTCAAGAAGACATATGTCAATATCATCATCCCATGGGATAAATCCCTTATGGCGCACTGCACCAAGCAGAGTACCGTGTGCCAGCGAATAGTCTATACCATTCTCTGAGCAAAATTCATGGACCTCTTTCAGAATTGAAAGCTGGACCTCTTTGATTTCCTTTATGTCAAGCATACTATTAAGTAATAGTTGGCCCTGATTGGAGCCAACTATTAATTAATGAGAGTAGTTATTTAACCTGCTTAATGCAACGTACTGACCATCCAGCGGCTTTGTGACAGCTCCAGTTTCGGTTTCCGTTCGAGTACGAGCCGTCATCCATCGGATTGAGGTCACCTGGACCGTTACCGTCAATTGATGAAGCTTCATAAGTAGTTACATATACATAATTGCTGCTTCCTGCTACAACCTCTGAGCTATGGATACCTGATCGATACAAAACTCCTGCTACATTGTGAAGATCCTTATGGGTCGGAGAAATATATCCGAATGTAGTCTGAAGAAGATAACCGGAATATGGCAACCAGGTCTTACCACCCTGCTTGTTTGGCTTGGTATACATGTAGTAACCGTAGTTATTGTCTCCCAATGCGAAGCAATCAGTATTCTCTACATTCCATTCTGATGTATTTGTAGACTTCTCACCTGTGGTTGTAAGAGCCTTGAACACATCTGCCGGAGCCACAGTATAGCCGGCTGGACATGGGTCGTAGATTGTCTTGCCCTTAGATGTCCATCTCTCATTCTGATCACCTCCTGTACACCAGTCACCAGAACCATTATATGGATATAGACATTCTGTTGGATGCTTGATAGACTCCTGGATATCGGTATAATATACCTTTACCTGATGCATACCCGGTTTAGTAAGAATACGGAGAGGGTCTTTACGTCCCCACTGATAGTGGAGTCCTTCTGAACCGCGCCCAGGTACCGCTGTTGTAGCACCAATGTTTCTATCCATTACAAGATATGTCTTCTCACCGTTATCAATCTCGATAACCTCTGGAGCATCTGTGCACCATATATGCCATGACCAGAGAATATCACCTGTGCAGTTCTCACCAGAATATGCAGCGATAAGAGCATTACCCTTAAGCTTTGATGCCTCGAAAGAGATAAGACCGTTAGGAAGAAGCTTTACGTTTCTGAGCAAGCCCTGACTCTCCTCCCAAACGATGCCTGCACTCTTAGGATCGATCTGAGTCTGAGACTTCAACACATGATATCCGCTCTGCTCATAATAACCTTTGCCTGTTACAACAGCCTCAATCTCTGCGTCTGTCTTCAAGATACCGTCTGCACCGTTACCGATTGTAGTTCCATCAAACTGATAGAGACCTGGCTCTGAAATGATGTAGCAGTTTGCCTTTTCCTCACCTCCAAGAGTAACTGTCTCAGTGAAATCGCCGTCGATTGTGACAAAAGTCATCTTAGGCATCTTTACAAGACCCTTACGTGTAATTGTGTTTACAGCGTAAGACTCAAGTTCCTCAAGGACATTACCTTCTACATCGAGGAAACGTACAATCATACCGTTGTATTTTCCAGTTGGAAGCGGTACATAGATCTTCATGTCACGAGCCTTGTCAGAAACAGGAAGATTATAGGTGATTGTATTTGCCGCAAGAGAGAATGGCTTAGCCTCAAGCTCTGGTGTTGCAGTTTCCTCAAGAACAAATGAGAAAGTACCGACAATTGACTTGTCAGTTGAAACGAACTGGAACTTTGTAGCTGCGGCTGGGACATTGACAAAATCCAATGCAAGGAGTCCACACATCTGCTTGAATGTAACCTGTCCATTATCAATTCTTGCAAACAACGGTGAAAATACTGCGCTGAGGTTGTCCTCTGTCAAAGTATACTCCGAAGGAAGTTCAACCGCTACAGTGTGAGTACCCTCACCTGATGCACGAGTTGCCAAGAGGCCGATAGAGCAAGGCTCATCCGGATCTTCCGGTTCAACTACAGGCTCGTTATATACCACATTGTGATTTCCTGCAGGGTATACAGCACACAGGTTCAGTTCAACTGGCTCATCACCAACGATTACACCTTTGAAAATTCCTTCTCCTGTACCAGCACCCTGTGCAAGAGTCAATGTGTTGAACTTACCATTGCTGCCATATACACTGATCTGATCATTTTCTGTCCACTTGAAAGCGCCATCAACGACAGTCGCCTTCGTATCATCAGCTTCTACATTTGCACTCAAAGTGTAAACCTTGGATTCCTGAGGATTGTTTACTTCCTCAATGTATGCAGTACATGCAGATACAGCCAAGACAACACAAGCTAAAGTGAATAATTGCTGTTTCATTTATTAGTTTGTTTAGTTGTTTAGTATTTATTCCTTTACACATCTGACAGAGCGACCAAAAGCTCTATTCTCCTCTGTAGAAGTACGAGCAGGCTTTACCTCACCGTCGGCAATTTTCATATAATAACCTCCTCTAACGGTCTCATCAGCATTATGGTATGCATCAGAATTCCAATAATAGGCTGTATACTTCTGATCGTCATTATATACAGTAGGATTACCTCTAACAGATCCTGTTGGGATTATATATCCTCCGGCTGGAATCCAAAGGTCGCTTCCCAACGTTGGGAACATATACCCCTTATCAAAAGTTGCAAGTACGTTAGAAAGATCCAGACCTGTAAGCGCATCCTTTGGAGACACAATATATCCTGCTGGACAAGGGTCATATATTGTCTTTGTATAATAGGTAACTCCATCACTGACAATGGCTCCCCATAAATTATTATTACTCTCGTTAGTCCAATCGTTTCCTTTGAGGAATATATCAGGTCTCTGAACAGAGAAGAGAATTGAAGAGTATGGCAATGACACCGAAGCATCTCTCTTGTCTACAATGCAGAAAGGATCCTTTCTGCCCCACTGATATACAAGTCCGAAAGTGTTGCTTCCGTCTGCAGGATCTGCAGAGACAGCTCCAAGATTTCTATCCATCACGTCATAAACTCTGCCGCTTGCATTCGCAACTTCAACATCTAGAGGAACATCTGTACACCAGATATGCCAAGACCAAACAATTTCGCCTGTACAGTTCTCACCCGAGTATGCTGCAATAACAGCATTACCCTCAGAACCATCTGCTTCGAACGCTATGTAGCCATCAATCAATTCAACCTGGGTAATGAGATCCTTTCCGCTGACATCATCCCACAGCAGTTTCGCACTCTTCGGCTTGATTGCTGGAGTATTAGTGTGGAAGCCCTCGAATATTGCACCAGTAATCTTTGCCTTGAAGTTGTAGTATCCTTTCTCAGAGACAATATAACAATTTGCAACACCCTTTGATGAAAGACTTTCAGGAAGGCCATATGATGAATGGAATTTTACAGACGGCATGACAACCTGCTTCTTTCTGGCAACATTATTAGTTGCATTTGAAGAACTTGTCGCAACAACATTTCCGTCAGCATCCATAAGTCTATAGCTCAATCCGTTGTATGTTCCGATTGGCATTGGTACATTGATCACAATGTCCTGACGCTGAGCAAGAGGAGTAAAGTTTATAGTCACAGTGTTGTTCGATGTCAGAGGAGCGGCCTCAATCATAGCGAGTCCACCCTCAAGATCCACATCAAAATACCCTGTGATATCCTTGTCCGCTGCAGTGAGCTCAAAAGAACAAACTCCCGCTGGAACATTTTGGAATGAGAATGTCATCAGACCAGCCATATGGCCGAAAGAGATTGTCTCACCATAACCAAGCATTGCGATCATAGGTGCATTTGTGTTGTTCAAAACATCACCAAGATTGTAGACCTCTGGAAGGTTCACAGAAAGCATTGTTCCATTAAGCCTGTGAGCACCAGCCGGATATACTGCACATGTGGCAAGTTCCATATCCTCTCCGACAACAATGCCTCTGAAAGTGGCCTGAGATGTTCCCTCACCAGAGTTCAGCGTAAATGTCTGGAATGTTCCCTTAGTCTGATTTTCAGTCCAAACGCTGATCTTGTCACCTTTTGCCCAATAGAATGATCCATCAGCATCAAGTGAACTCTTAGTATCCGCAACCTCTGCAGACAAGATCACCTCACGAGAATAGTCCTGTTCTGGAGAAGGCAATTCCTGAGCACAACCCGCTACAAGAAGGGAGACCATCATTATGATATAAGAATATCTATTCATATCTCTCAGCTTTAATTACCACTCGCCTTCAGTCTGATCGTAATCACCTTCCACACCAACAGAACCATTCCAGTCCACTGATGATGTCAAGCAAAAGTTCTCTGACTCAAAAGTCAGCTCCTCGATTCTCGGAGCTACATATTCAAATCCACTTTTCTTCATAATTATAAATTTATAATGTTAATATTTTCTTAAAATCAGCAAAAGATGCCCGGATTCTCCGCCATCTTTACACACATACACAATAGTGCAAATTTAAATGGCAAAAATACGAACTTTTTTCCAAATTCACTATTATTTTGCACTTGTAATGGCTCCCATCTTAATTAACTGCAATAAAATCAATAATCTTCTTGACTTGCGCTTTAGCCGTCTTGTTCAAGAGTATAAAATCTCTAGCACTCGATCCTTTAGAATGTAGGACATCGTCATCCAACGAGAGCCAATGCTCAATCGTTCGAGCAAGATCATTCTCCGTAAGCCCATCCGGAATAATCATATATTCAAAATATTCATCAGGAATGCCTTCCAATCTGTAACCTATCATCGGCGTTCCTGAAGACATGTATTCCATGGTCTTTGATGGAAACGAGTATCTGGTTATTCCACCTCCCGGTCTGCGAGGATTTACCAGAAGTGTCGCTGACTTTTGCAGACGGACAGCCTCTTCTCTTGTTACTCGACCACGCAAATCAATCCTTGAGTCTTTCTTAGCGCACGCCTCAATATATTCTGTACAAGGACCACTGCCGCACAGAAGCAGTCTGAAGTCTGGATCTGTTGTCTTCATAAACGCATCAACCAGTAATCTGATACCTGCAAATTCCTGGAAAGTACCGGTATAGAGCAATGATTTCGATAGCCTTGAATCCGAAGTGATGTTGTCACTGTTGCCATATATACCTTCAACGACGATGTTCTTGCCAGATGCCTCAGATATCAGTTCTGTCATGTGAGGGGTCAGTAACACGAATCTGTCGATTCCCTTGAGGCAATTCCGCATACGCATACCCGCAAAGTGCATTTGGATCTTTTTTAGAAACGAACGATTGGAGTTGAAGGCCATCGCATCGTCTGAAATGTCTGTAATAATCGACACCACGCGCATATTTGGGCACTTCCGCTTCAGTGAAATGAGCGGCTCTAGGAAGAAATATTCATATGAATAGGTCAGAACCGTAAATGGTTCATTATCTTTCACCTCCGCATTTATCCAATCTTGCACATGCCGTCTTACCTTACTCATTATGCTGAGTGGTTTATATAGAAGAAGTGATGAGTATGACACAGACTTACCGACTGTTCTTCCATTAAACATGACTGGTTCACCAGGCACCATCATGTTTGTGAAGTTGTGAGGATAACATGGAAGAAATGGAAAAGAGAGAACATGAAAATCAGCATGATTTTCGGCCAGACCTTCCATAACTGCTGTTTGGTAAATATTAGCTGCATCTTGAAGTCTGCCATGCCTTATAAATCTGTGAAAAATAGGAACCAAGGTTTCCGTATACAAGCCACACAAATACAATATCTTCATTTTCACAAAATTAAGGTCTGATATTCAGACAGTTATTACGATAATTCAAATAGTATTGCTCCTGCATTCCCCACAGCATCACCCACAAAAAGAGATGAAGTCCTCCATATACAGGTTCAACAAAGCAGGATAAGAAGAAGCAAGCACTGAGACCAGTCGTTACTGCAACGAAAGGGTCAGCATGAATCTTTAAAAGACGGAGCTGAATGAAAGCTGCTTTAATTGTCACTACAAGCAAGGCTATGAACGGCATGAGACCTGTAACTCTTGCGATATCAAGCCACATATTATGAGCATAATACTGAGTTTCCAAAACATTTTCTGACCAACCAAAAGGATGCTGCATAAGTAAATTAAATGCCTCTGTCCATTTCATTGTGCGCTGTCCAGCGGTCTGAATATCAAAATTTCTTTCTTCATACGCCATTAGGATGTCAATATCAATTCCCCATCCATTATATGCAAAGAAAAAGATAAGGCCAACACTCATCAGTATTATAATCAAGGCTTTTCTATTATTATAATAGAAATAGGATAAGACCACAAATGTACTAAGCACCGCAATGACCAATCCTGTCCTATTGAGCAAATAAACAGTTGTAGAAATTGCAATAAAGAACATTAGCAGATATAATATTCTTAGTTTACTGTTGCCTTTCAAAATAAAAAACGCAGAAAGTCCAACCATACTAACCGAGACATTAAGTCCAGCTAGCGTCGCAGATAATGCTCGGCTGTAATCTCCTCTCAAATAAAACTCTCGAGAACTATTTATTGTGAATCCTTCAGATATTAAGCCGTTTAAGAAAGTTATGAAAATTTCAAACTGATAAGACATCAATAAAATTGCTAATAGCAACAACAAACATATCGGATGTTGTAAACGCGAAACAATGAACTTTCCAAAACCATAAAATAAGACTAGGGGCAGACAAAGGGAGACCAACTTGTTTACTGTCATAAATCCAGTGAAGACCCCAATTGATCCGTATAAAAAGGTAAATACGACTAGACTGATTAGCAAACGGCCATTACAATATTTGAGTGGTATCATGATAATAAACATCATACACCAAAGCGCAAGCATTGTAACCATTCCGGTTTTATGCACGCAGAACAAAATCAACAACAACAGCAGCAACAACAATCGTTCTTTTGCCTTGAAGCTTTTTATTGTATCTTTTATCATTTTACTCGCTTATAAATTATACGTCCTAAAAACCTATGAATCAAGTCCTTTTCATCTTCCGTCAAAGCAAAATAATATGCAGAGAAGCCAAATACTAAGACAGATATAACAAAAGTTGCAACAAATCTAAAATCAAAAGAACATGTTATTATAAAGCCATAACATACTATTGATGTTATTATAAATGGTATCAATGATCTCAATATCACATCCACAAAATATCTCTTGCCACTGAATCCTTCATTATGCCTCAGTAAAAGAATTCTCAGCAACATAGACAGTATTTCAAAGAAGAACATTATTCCACATACAAGCAATAATGACATTTCGAATTTCAATGACAACCAAGCCAAAGGAATTACAAATAATTTTGGAGTATATGTAAATAAGGTGTATTTACCGATATTGCCTATGGCTCTGTTTGCTAAGGCCAAACCTCCTGACAATTGGTCAACAATCTGCATCAAGAGAAATGTCGATCCAAAATATATAGTATATTGAGGAACATCACCAAGCCAAATTTCCAGCAAACTCCTCATCTCAAATATAGCCGGCACACCTATCATTGAAAGGAGCAAGAATGAAAACTTACTATTCTTTTGAGCTAAGACCCACATTCTATCACGATTTCCCTTTCCTTCTGACGCCATCAGTTGTGGAGCAATTGCATTGTTGAAAGAAGAACTCACGAAGGACAACATTCCTGATATCTGAGTGCCAATACCATATGCAGCATTTATCATTGGGCCCATAACACGATTCAATACGATTGCAAGGCCTTGGTTTCGACATGAAATGACTGCTGACGAATATGCCACCCATCCAGTATATCCCGACAACTTCTTTATGAATTCCCAATTGAAAGTCTTAATTCTAGGTATAACACACTCCTCGTATTTAAATGCCGGATACACTATGTAAGCAAACAAATTAAAACCTTGTATAGCAAACAATATCCATCCATATGCCATCAGCTTATCACTATTGACATAAGGCAACAGCAAGACTAAGGCAACTTTGAGGAAACCATCCAAAACGTCAATAATTGACACATATACAATATTCTCACGTGAGACAAGTAACGCCTTGAACGGAGAGGCTATAAAGGAAATATAAACCATCCATATTACCTGCTGATACAAAACCTTTGCAACCTGTATTCTATTCGATGGAATATTCAAAAAACCATCAAAAATAAAAGGGGTAAGAGATTCCAATATAAGGGTTATTACAGCTCCGACTATGACATGTAATAGCAAGCTATTGCCAAACACCACCTTCAGATTGTTGAGATCACCTTTACCTTGACTGACTGATAGAAATCTCTGGGTACTTCCGACCAGAGAATTGGTCAGAAATGACAACATGCTGACGACTCCTGCTACCAAAGAATATATACCATAATCGTCCACGCCCAACGTACTCAGCACCAAACGAGATGAATACAATGTCAGAATCAGGTTGATTATGGTACGCACATATTGTGCGAATGTGTTTACTACTATTCTTGTATATGGTTGCATATAATCAGCAAACTGGTATTACTTGACCACGTTATATTGAAGAATCACTTAACCTCAAACGAGTGCGAAGCTATATTTTCGATTTCAGAAGCTTATTCTTTACAAAATATATTATATCCTTTATAAGATTCCTTGCGCCATACATCTTGATGAACGAAAGAATATTATCCAGATAATACTGATACATCATCACGTTACGTTCACTAGGGGTTTCGTTTCTGACATATTGCGAAGTATCATACAGAAAAATCTGACTTCCTACATTATCCAAGTATATATTGGCTTCTATCGGCCTATAGTTCAAGTTATATGATTTAATGACTTTGAAATTCTGACCGGCTGTTGTAAGCCAATACCGTTTATTGGTTCTGTCTTTATGTTCCCCATTCAGATCCAAACACAAATCTCCCTCACAATAACCTAACACATCATATAAGTTCTTATTCTCAAAGAAACCATCATAATAAACAGCAGGCTCCCCGAAATCTGGCAAAGCATAATCTGTTTTTAATCCTGCTTGCAATTGCACCTGATATACTGTGGAAGGTATGCCGTTGTTATGTTCCCCGGCTTCACTGCAGTTAGTAGACAATGAAGTATATGGAAAAACAAAATACTTATTTTCCTCGATACAGTAACGTGTATGATATTTCAACCATGATTTATGTCCCCACCGATTTAGGCAGTCCGGTAAACTATCAGAGTTCGAGAACTCCATATTGCCATTATACCATCTATAAAAATTGATCCATGAGTCACGCATCCAGATTTGTCCCCAAGACATAGCACAGTTCATAAAATAAACATCGTGTTCAGACTTGTAGGGTTGGAATGGTTTACCTGTCTGGTAATTGACACTGAAACCATAGAGGCTTATTCCGGCTACATCAGGATTGGCATAATACTTTCGAACTGTAGATTTTGCATAGAAATAAAAGGAATCTGATACAATAAGGTCATCCTCTAATACAATTAACGCATCGTATTTATTAAACCACTTTCCCAGACTTAACATATGGGCTTTTAGGCCTAAATTCGTAACATGTTTTTGTACAATTTTATCACCATAAGGCCAGACATAATTATCAGCAAAATCCTCAACAACATTGGTATTGCTTTTATCAACACTAATGATCAGAGGGATACGATCGTTTCCATAAGATGCACGTTCAAGTGAGTCCATCAATCTCGATAGCGAATCCACTCTATTATATGTAACTACAACAATAGCTATATTCATGTATCTAAATTTCTAAAAATTTATCGATATCTGTAAATGCTTTTGCATTTTCTGATAGCCACTCATCACTATAATTCCACCATTGTAACTTAAGCAACTTTTGAATTTGCTCATTATTGAAACGATACTTGATAATTCGAGCCGGTACCCCACCTACGACTGCATAGGGAGGCACATTCTTAGTAACAACTGCTCCCATGCCGACAATAGCTCCATCTCCTATAGACACCCCACCTTTTATTATCACATCACATCCAATCCACACATCATTTCCTATCACCACAGAGAACCTATCATCATATCTCAAATATTCATCAAATCTATTCTCTTTCACGAAAGACTGACCATTCTGTCCGTAAACACTAAAAAACGTTGGAGAAGTAGAAACAAATTCTGAAGGATGTGTTTCTGCAACAACCCTTACATTATCAGCAATGGAACAGAAACGTCCAATTTTACATTTAGCAAGGAGAGAGCTATTACCAATATATGTATTTCTTCCTATAGTTGAGCCAATCACGGAACTATTCGAGTGGACACGTACATACTTTTCAATTTCTGTACTGCTATTAAAATGGCAGTACGGACTAAGATATACCTGCCTCCTTCTCAAAAGAAGCGTCTTATATAACCTCCAGATAAATTTCAGTACTCTTTGCATATCCGAACTTTATTTGTCATTTATTTTGATGAACTTAACACCCTCCCAACATTCTCATTTAATGGTCTTCCATTTCTTGCCAGTCCATTTCACCTTATTTCCGGAATTGTCCTTATAGGTGAACTTCTTTTGTTTACGATTCAAGTCCACGATAGATGACGGGGTTGAATGATATATGCAATCACCACCAGCCCAGACTATATTATCACCGACAGCAGAAATTCCTGACAAACCTGCCTTGCATTCATCCACATTACAGTCTTGGATATATAATCTTGAATACGTATTTCCATTAACTAGATTTTTCACATACATGCTATACAACTGTGATGAGAAAGGCACACCGGAATTATTATATACTTTAACATCCTTCATTTTCAACCTGTCCTTCTCTGATAGGATCACATAACCAAAAGGGATAGTCGATCCAGAATCGATCTTATTATATATGACATCTACATTATCCAATGATAACTTCATTGCCTCCAAAGAAGACTCAGATGACATTAGACCTACAAAACCGCGCGAAGATCCATTAAATACAAAAGATGAATTTCTTATTGAAATATCCCAGGCATGATTATTTCCATATACATACAGAAACCAAGAGCCGGAATCCTTGAGGAAATCCAAAGTCAGATTATCTATATCCGCTTGAACATTATACTTGTATGCAGTCTGTCCAGGGTAATTATCAAAGAAGAGGTAATACATCTTATCTGACCTTACCTTTGCATTTGACAAGGTCATATGTGCATCCTTTGTCAAGAATAACGATGACCCGTATAAGCCATGGTTATACATTGTATCATCGTAATCCACATTCCTGATTTCCACCTTTTTATCTGTATCAGTAATACTGGCGATCATCTGAGCACCACGAAGTGTCAGATTCTCGACTATACAGCTTTCTCCCGGAAAGACTGCAGCTGCATAACTTTGAGGTTTGAGTGTTATCTCACTATAGACATTTGATATCTTAGTCTCTGGTAAAAATGAGCCCACTACATATTCCGTAACACCTGTAAACCTTACGTCATTTATTACTGCATTCTCATATCTGTTTCCGTCGCCATTATTCAATGAAACGGCTGATAAGGTGTCATGATATTTAGAGGATGCCACGATATTTTCCACAAGCAGATTTGAACAGTCTGTCTTGATGAGCCTTTTGCCATAATCAACTCCGGTGATATTATGAATATGCACTTTTGTATGATCACTGACCGGAGACTGCAAACATACATATATTCCATTGGTATCCTCCAATACTATCTTATTATTAGAGTCGTAGTTATGCATATTGGCAAACTCGCAATCATGAATTTCCAGATTTGCCTTTACATCTCTTTCTCCTGACACATATAGCGCAGAGATATTTCCACATGAATCACCGATTACATTGTTGGCAGACGAATAAAGATCGTCTGCGGTTATCTTTCTGATATCAACAGCCGAATTATCTGATAACGAGACTGAAACGCCTGTAATATATGTCTGCTGTTCTAATGGGAAATTCCTGACATCAATGTCTTCAATTGAGATATTCTCGATGATTGTAATGGGTGAAGTCTTGCTGATAGCAATAACGCAACGGCAGGCATTATTGTTAAATTTAAAGTCAATACCACCAAAATATTCAACATGGTCCTGAGAATGAATGAATATTTCAGGCAGAACCTTATTGCCAATCTTCACGGTAACATCCGTCTTGACTACAACATCAATATCCTTTCCGACAATTCGCGGGATGGATGTATACAATCTTCCCATGAATGTATCGATCACGAAATCTTCATCAAGAATAAGTTCATCAACATCCATTGACAGCAGCTCAGCAAGTTTATCATAGCCGCATGGCATATCAAGAGAACTGCTATAGAATGTCTTCTTCCCCTCCGCAAATGTATTGCTTGACAATATAGGCAGGAAGGCAAGAATAAGAACAATGTATCTTTTGAGCATTTGCATTACTTTCTCCAAACCATCTTATTAACTACACCTGTATAGCTCTGGATCAACTTGACAATCTTGGTCGATACATTTTCATCTGTGTAATTTGGAACAGGTATACCGTTATCTTCATTCCTAACCATCTCCACTGCCACGTCAACTGCCTGAAGGAGATCATGTTCGTTGATACCTGCAAGAATAAAACATCCCTTGTCCAAGGCTTCCGGACGCTCTGTCGAAGTACGGATACACACAGCTGGGAATGAGTGGCCTACACTTGTAAAAAATGAACTCTCCTCAGGAAGTGTACCAGAGTCTGAAACCACGGCAAATGCATTCATCTGCAGACAATTGTAGTCATGGAAACCAAGAGGTTCCTGACGAATCACGCGTGGATCAAGCTGGAAGCCAGAAGCGTCAAGTCGATTACGGCTACGTGGGTGGCAACTGTAAAGGATAGGCATATCATATTTTTGGGCCATCTTGTTTATCGCAGTGAACAAAGAAAGGAAGTTCTTCTCCGTATCAATGTTCTCTTCACGGTGTGCAGAAAGGAGAATGTATTTACCCTTCTCCAGGCCTAGGCGTTCATGAACATCTGAATTCCTGATATCCTCAAGATTTTCATGAAGTACTTCAGCCATCGGAGAGCCTGATACATATGTACGCTGAGGAGCTACCCCACTGGCATTGAGATATCGACGTGCATGCTCCGAGTAGCATATGTTGACATCCGAAATAATGTCAACGATACGGCGATTGGTTTCCTCTGGAAGACACTCGTCGAAGCATCGGTTTCCAGCTTCCATATGGAAGATCGGAATATGAAGACGCTTGGCACCGATGACTGACAGACATGAGTTTGTATCACCCAAGACCAAAACTGCATCAGGCTTGATCTGGACCATCAGTTTATATGACGCATTGATTATATTGCCCATTGTTGAGCCGAGGTCTTCGCCTACCGCATCCATATAAACCTCAGGATCAGCCAGTTTCAGATCACGGAAAAACACTCCATTGAGATTATAGTCGTAGTTCTGGCCGGTATGCGCCAAAATGCAATCAAAATACTTACGACATTTATTGATGACAGCTGCAAGGCGGATGATTTCAGGGCGGGTTCCTACTATAATCAAAAGCTTGAGACGACCATCGTTCTTGAAATGTACGTCACTATAGTTTGTTTTCATTTCCATAATGTATCTTACTCTACCGGTTCAAAGTATGTATCTGGTCTGTTTGGATTGAAAATCTCGTTACAATACATTACTGTGACAAGGTTTTCCGTATCTGAAAGGTTAATGATGTTGTGAGTATAGCCAGGAAGCATATGTACTGCTTCGATCTTATCTCCAGAAACCTCAAACTCAAGAACTTCATCCGATCCTAATCTGCGTTGTTGAATGAGTCCATGTCCGCTGACAACAATGAAGAACTCCCACTTGGTATTGTGCCAATGCTGTCCCTTAATTATGCCTGGCTTACTGATATTGATGCTGACCTGACCACAGTTGAGGGTATGTATAAGTTCAGTGAACGATCCTCTATCATCGACATGCATCTTCAAAGGGAAGGCAACCTTATCCCTAGGCAAATAGCTCAAATATGTGCTATATAGCTTCTTTGCAAAAGAGTTCTCCGGAATCTCCGGAATCATCAGCGTCTTTGGCTGCTCAGCAAATCGATAAAGCAGATCCACGATCTCGCCGAGAGTAAGCTTATGTGTTACCTGACAATAACAGTAGCGTCCATCCTCAACAGGTACAGTCTCGACTCCATCGAACTCACATCTATGAGCATTGCCCTTCAGTGCGTCTATCATCTCTTCAATCAGATCGTCAATGTAAAGAAGTTCCATCTCGACATTACGATCATTCACCTGAATCGGAAGATCATTAGCTATATTGTTACAGAAGGTTGCTACAGCAGAATTGTAATTCGGTCTGCACCATTTTCCAAACAAGTTAGGGAAACGGTAAACAAGAACTTCTGCACCTGTTTCCTTAGCATATTCAAACATAAGTTCCTCCCCTGCTTTCTTGCTTTTGCCATACTCGCTTGTGCCGAATCTACCGGCAAGGGTAGCCTGGATTGAACTGGAAATCATAACAGGACAAACATTGCCATGCCTCTTCAATGTATCAAGAAGAAGGGATGCAAAACCAAAATTACCCTGCATGAATTCGTCTGGAGTCTGTGGTCGGTTGACACCCGCTAAATTGAAGACAAAGTCGCAATCCGCACAGTATCGGTCAAGGTCCTCTACCGAAGAGTCTATATCATATTCATAGACTTCACCGACGGTAAGGTCACCATAGCATTTCGCTTTACCTTCTTTTATGTTATATAACTGTGCGCAGAGGTTCTTACCCACGAAGCCTTTAGCGCCTGTTACCAGAATCTTCATATTACTCAGAACGTATGTCTCTTGCTTTTGCACGTGGGATCATGCCAAGATCCTCCTGGATGAAACGGAGACGCAGGAGTTGCTCTTTCATGCCTTCCACATCCAGTCGACGGGTGTTGTGTGAATGATAATCATCAATCTTAGTCATATCCTCGTTGCCCTCGGTAAAGAATTTATCATAGTTAAGATCACGGTTATCACACGGGATACGGAAATAATTTCCTAAATCAATAGCCTTTGCCATTTCCTCACGGGTCACGAGGGTCTCGTATAGTTTCTCACCATGACGTGTGCCTATTACCTTAACCTCTGTCTGGCCATATAATGGGTCAACTTCAGAATATATCTGCTTGAGAGCTTCTGCGAGAGTATCCAAAGTTGCCGCAGGCGCTTTTTGCACAAAGAGATCTCCGTTGTGGCCATGAGTGAATGCATATATTACAAGATCCACAGCATCGTCAAGGGTCATCATGAAACGTGTCATGTTAGGATCTGTGATAGTGATAGGCTTACCAGCCATAATCTGCTCTACCCACAATGGAATAACCGATCCGCGAGATGCCATCACGTTACCATAACGAGTACAACAGATAGTTGTACCACCATCCTCACCGAGTTCACGTCCCTTTGCAATGGCAACCTTCTCCATAAGTGCCTTTGAGATACCCATTGCATTGATAGGATATGCCGCTTTATCGGTTGAAAGAACCACAACATTCTTGACTCCATGATCTATGGCAGAAAGAAGCACATTGTTGGTTCCGATTACGTTTGTCATTGTTGCCTCCATCGGAAAGAACTCACATGATGGCACCTGCTTCAAGGCTGCAGCTGCAAAGACATAGTCGACACCGCGCATCGCTACATCAACAGACTCACGATTACGGACATTACCGATATAGAACTTGACTTTATGAGCAATCTCGGGATATGCCGCCTGTATGTGATGGCGCATGTCATCCTGCTTCTTCTCGTCACGCGAGAAGATACGGATTTCCTTTATATCGCTATCCAGAAAGCGACGAAGTACTGCGTTTCCGAATGAACCTGTTCCGCCTGTAATCAACAGGATTTTATTCTCAAAAACACTCATTATTATATCTTATATTATTCTGTCTTAATATTTCTATCCATTATTCTCTGGAGTAACCCAAACCACTTCCTGCTACCGACATGTGTCTTATCACCAATTCTGATAAGCATATGATATGCTTTTGTCTGTTTACGCTCCTGAAAACGAGCATACTCATAGAACGCGAAAGTCAGCATTGCTGCGGAGAATATGACTATGTATAACTGAAAGTCGATGGAAGCTCCTAACCTATAGCTCAGATACCAACATGCTATGACGAACAGATTGGCTAGTATCTCTACACATGTTGTTCCCACATGTGAAAAATGCAAGTCCATCAGAAGGTGATGCAAATGGGTCTTGTCCGGACTGAAAGGAGATGTTCTTCTGGCTATCCTTCCCACCATCACTCTTATTGTATCAAAGACTGGTATAGCCAATATTGCAAGAGTGAATGGAACAATTCCGAAATTATCAGGAAAACATGCTACTAATGTTGAATCTGTTTTTAGTGCATTGATGACAAGAAATGACATTCCTATGCCCATAAGAAGCGTTCCCCCATCTCCAAAAAACATCTTCGATGTCTTGCCAAACACATTATGAAAGAAAAATGGTATGAGCGCACCGATAGATATGATAGCAAGAGATGTGCAATTTACATCACCGGCAAATAGAAATACAAGACCGAAGATCAGATAGGTAACGATGCAATATCCTGAACAAAGTCCATTCACGCCGTCTATAAGATTGATGGCATTGATTATTCCAACAGAAGCAAACACTGTCAATGGAATAGCTACAATATCAGGTACATGATATATACCCCATAGACCATGAAAATCATTGATGGAATAATCGTTTGTATATATAAGCAATAGGACAACTATCATCTCTATGAAGAATCGAAGTCCTGGAGATAGACCGACTATATCATCCATTGTACCGACATACAGCAAGATTATCATCAAACAGATCATGGTAAACATTCCAGATATGTCATAGATTGTTGCCGCAGCAGCAAAAGCTACAGTCATTCCGAAGAAAACAGTTATACCTCCCATTACAGGAACTGGAATACGCTGAATTTTCCTTTCGCCCGGATTATCTACGATATTTTTCAGCTTTGCAATATGGAGTACCTTCTTGAAGACCCACCATGTTGTACATAGTGATACTAGCAATAAGGTTATATAGTATAAAATCAGATTCATAAAGTCCTCTACTTAAAAGACAACTTCTTTAACGCTACTTTTGGTACCGACATACGGTTTACCTGTTCCTGGAATACAGCAAGACGATGACAATCGCTACCTAAATATGAATACCATCCATTTTCCAGTATATATATTGCTTTCTTCTGGGCGGTCTGTCCGTAAAATCCGGTCAATGATCCGAGATTTAACTGAAAACGTACACCCATATCGTGAAGCCTTTGGAATGCAGGTTCTGAAAGATAACGATATCTCTCCGGATGTGCAAAGACAGGATGAAGTCCAGCTCTCTGGATATCACGCAACTTGTCATAAAGACCTGGCGGCGGATTCCAGGTAGAAGTCTCTACCAGGATCTCATCTTCACCCATTGTCAGTATATCACCGGCATTGAGGCGATCGTCAAACAGATTGTCGAGCATATATTCAGCTGCCAGATGGAGATCTATCTTTCCATCATATGCATCCTGCAATTCACTGAAACGTTGTCGCAATGCTTCAGTCTGATTGGGAGTGTCCTCCATTATATGAGGAGTACACCATACAACCTTAATGCCTAATGATTCATAAAAAGCAAGCACTTCTAAAGCCTCTTCAAGTTTAGACACTCCGTCATCAACTCCAAAAAGGATATGTGAATGCCGGTCCTCCATACCTGTGAGAACTCCACTGGAAAGCAAGGACTGCCTTTTCTTTATGAAATCAAAGAATGCCATGCATTAATCCTGATTGCCGTAACCATAACCATAGCCGTAACCGTAGCCATAACCATAGCCATATCTACCATAGCCATATTGCTTGTGATATGTGTCAACTCCATTAAGTACAAGCGCCATATGTTTGTACTTGCCTGAGCGATAGAGTTCGTCAACTAACGGAAGTATCCTCCTATCCATGATATTTGCTCTCATAACAAATACAGTCATATCAACAACATCTGCAATAATACTTGCATCAGCCACTATATCAATTGGAGGACAGTCTATAAAAATATAATCATATTCTTCACGCATAGAGGCAACCATAGACTTAAACCTGTCAGTCAAAAGAAGTTCTGCAGGATTAGGGGGAAGCGAACCCACAGGAATAACAAAAAGGTTATCCTCCAGTTTCTCAATATTCAAATGATAATCATCGACTTTTCCATTAAGGTATGAAGCGACGCCTGATGAATTTATACTCAAGGCTTTGCTTAAAGTCGCCTTTCGAAGGTCAAGGTCCATAAGCAAAACTTTAGATCCCTTGAGAGCCATACTTGCCGCTATATTCATAGTTGTAAAGGTCTTACCCGCGTTTGGATTAAACGAAGTTAACATTATGACCCTTGAACTATTCTTTTTACCGAACATGAGATCAAGATTTGTTCTAAACACCCTGAAAGCCTCATTCATCATATCACGACTGCCATGATGAACATATATCTTAGTCATGCTCTTATCATTGTTGTTACGGACAAACAACTTTTTGAGACCCTCTTTCTCGTTCTTAACTTGCGGGATTTCAACCAGGAAAGGAACTTCCAAATTACCGAGATCAGCTTTACTCTTAACTGTATTGTCAAGCATCTTCTTCAAGAAGAAGAACGCAAATGGAATACCACAACCAAGCACCAATGCCGCAAATAAAATCATCATATTATGAGGGGCAACAGGTCCCTGAGAACCGTTCGGAGTCATCAACACACGTGTATTTCCTACATTTACAAGCGCCGTGAGCTCATTCTCTTCTCGTTTCTGTAGAAGGAATACGTAAAGGTCCTGTGTAATCTGTTGCTGACGTTCAAGTGTGAGAAGCTGCAGTTCCTGTCCTGAAGTTGATGAAATTCTTGCCAATATCTGCTGTTCCTGACTCTTAATCTTTTCCAACTGTATATTGAGCGTCGTAACAAGGTTCTCAACTGAACGAAGTATGGCTGACCTAATTGCAGATATAGCAGATGCAAGATCTGCAATCATTGGATTGTTCACACCGCTTCCGACAAGAAGACGATCCCTCTGGATAACAAGGTCGTTATATTCTGCAATCTGACTCTCAACTGATGCATTTGCAAGACCTAGATTTGCAGGAATAAGGCTCATGGAATTTGCAGGATCGTTGAGATGATCTTTGATAAAATTAGCTATTGAAAGTTGGTTGTTTACCTCAAATGCTTTTGTTGCATACAAACTAGACTCATCGATATACACCTTTGCTGAAGCCTTAACGTCAGCAAGACTGTTACTTGACTTATAAGCCTTGAGCGCATCCTCTACTGTCGCAAGTTCCTTCTCAATAACAACGAGTCTCGCGCTGATGAAATCTGCAGTATTGATAGCAGAGCGATTTTTATTGTTAAGCCAAACTTCATTATATACATCAATTAGCATATTGAGGATTTCTGTAGAGCGTGCCGGATACGTATCCACCATAGAAAGCACAATTACAGATGTTTCCTTTCCAGATAAGGAAACACTAAGTTTACCGCAATAACCTTTTGCTCGAGCCATGCTACTTCCCCAAGAAACCAAGATATCACCTGTGAAATCCTCAAAGTCCTCAGTAGGGAACACTGCCATATATCCGAGCGGAGTTTGAAGGGTATCTCCTACAAAGCCATCTACATAAGTCTTGATTTTCTCATCACGTATGCGGAAATCTGATAGCCTGACCTTTCCATCTCCAAGATTTGAAACATTGAAAGCAAAACCCGAACGAGGGTTTTCACCAGCAAACACGACCTCAATCGGAGAATTTCCATATAGCTCTACTCTTCTAAGAAACTGCTTTGATACATACTTAGTCTGGAGTCCGAGACGCTGCACAACAGTTTCCATCAAATCAGGAGAAATAAAAGCCTCGATTTCATTCATTACCGGATTCGAACTGCGAAGTCTCATCATATTGGCTGTAGATACTCCAAGATTACGCATTGCAGCATCCTGAGAACTCTCGTCGATAAGAACCTTAGCTGTACGAACATAAGTCTTAGGGGTACGATACAAATAAACTGCCGCTACACTAACACATATAGCCACAGATATCACATACCACCACTTATGATCCCATATCATATGCCACAGGTCGATTAGATGAATCTGTGATTCCTCTTCCTGTTGCTGAAAATTATTATTGATATTGTATTCAGTCATATTTTAGATGGATTTCTATATTAGAAAACAAGATTAACTATAAGGGAAGCCAATGAAACAAGAAGCGAACCTCCTGACACAAAAATACTGGTCATACGAAGAGCCTTGTCATCCGTGGTTGATTGTCGAGCCTTTACCTCGCTTGGCTGAACGTATACCACATCATTCTGCTGAAGATAATAAGCCGGTGATTTGAAAAGGCTCACATCGCAAAGATTTACTTCATATATAGTTCTCTCACCATCTCTTTCACGGATAACCAAGACATTCTCACGGAGTCCAAAAATTGTAAGATCTCTAGCGAGGCTTATCGCCTGAAGGATTGTAACTTTGTCTCCTTCAATTGTATAGGTTCCAGGAGCATTAACCTCACCAATCACAGAAACCTTAAAGTTCATAAACTCAACAGTAACAACAGCATCTGTAAGAAGACCATCTTTAAGGAGTTTATTCTTTATAAGCTCTGAAAGTTCCCAACGCGTCAAACCAGACACCTGTATAGGGCCAAGAACCGGAAAATCTATGCCTCCATCATTGTCTACAACATATCCCATAAGACGTTGATTATAACCGGAACTGACGACCTCCGAGCCAGCCTGATAGCTGACAACAGGAAGATTGAACATTGCAACAAGTTCAGGATTACGGCTGGAAACAACAATCGAAAGCATGTCTTTCGGCTGAATCACGATACCAGCATGCTTATCAATAGCCTCCGGTTCGTTAACAACCTTGTTCTGAAAATATGCGATATCCTTGACTGTACCGCAGGAAACCATCGCCATCAGCGCAAGACAAAGCGCAAACAGAATGTTTTTCTTGAATGTCATATTAAGTTTTGTTTTCATTTCAGCTCAATCAGGCGGTCACACAATACTGCCAATATAATTACGCAAAGATATAAACAATACGACTAAAAGCAAAATCTATTCCTTTGGAATAGAAGCTAGAAAGGAATGAGCCCGAATAAGAAAACAACAAAAAAGAGACCGTCTTTCAACGGTCTCTTAGTGGGAGCAGAGGGAGTCGAACCCCCGACCCTCTGCTTGTAAGGCAGATGCTCTAAACCAACTGAGCTATGCTCCCGAATTGGGATTGCAAATATACACACAAATTTCTAATCTGCACATTTTATTTCACATTTTTATAACATTTGAATAGAATTCGCGTAATTATTGCTACATTTGCAATCTGTTCAATGGGGATGTTTTGGTTTTGACAGCATCAGACATTGGGCGGTAAGCACGCCGGGCGTTGTAGGTTTGCCCGTTAATCTCGGCCTTCAAACAATTAGTTGGCAACAACTCTTATGCACTCG
>JAEIGA010003526.1_pt1 | contig 24475 bp, 19 predicted proteins | sample 9270691 | NCBI WGS metagenome assembly JAEIGA01 (sample SAMN17057246, study PRJNA624740) | gut metagenome | biome: biome; isolation source: fecal sample | host: Bos grunniens | place: China: Xizang | collected 2019 | reverse complement strand
CAATGCTTTAAAAGAAAAATACGGGCTCAGGGTTTTCGGTCTTGTGCACAACGGCGAAAACGAGCTTGCATGCGGCGGTGCTACCGACAATGGCAGAGGCCTTACCGAAACGGGCAAGGAAGCTGTTAAAAGATGCGAGGAGCTTGACATCACGCCCGACGTTTCACATCTTTCAGATGCGGGATTTGAGGATCTTGTAAAGATCTGCAAGAAGCCGTTTATTGCGACTCATTCAAACTGCAGATCGATATACGGTCATCTTCGCAACCTTACAGACGATCAGTTAAAAGAGATCTTCAACAGAAAAGGTATCGTTGGCCTCAATCTTTTTCCTGACATTATTTGCCAGGATCCGCACATCACCGACCTGTTAAAGCATGCCGAAAAGATGCTTGAGCTTGGCGGCGAGGATTGCATTGCGATGGGCGGCGACCTTGACGGTATAGTTTCCGTTCCGAGAGATTTCAAGGACGTAAGCAGTTATACAGACATCCGCAAGATGTTTGCAGAAGCTTTTTCCGATGAGATCGCAGAGAAGATAATGTTCAAAAACGCGGCCCGTTTTTTCGGAGCTGAATAAATGGCGTTATACGTAATAGGCGATCTTCATCTTTCATATTCGGAAAAGATCAACAAGCCGATGGATATATTCGGTGACCGATGGTTAAATCACGGTGAGCAGATAAAAAGCAACTGGGAAGCGACCGAAGAGGACACGACCGTAATTGCGGGCGATATATCGTGGGCTATGAATTTTTCCGAGCTTGAGCCCGATTTTGCGTTTATAGACGCACTTCCGGGTAAAAAGATAATACTAAAAGGCAATCACGACTACTGGTGGACGACTGTCAAAAAGATGAAGGCGTTTGCGGCGGCATATCCGTCGATCGAATTTCTTCACAACAACAGCTTCAACGTTGACGGAATAAACATTTGCGGAACGAGAGGCTGGATACTTGAGCCGGACGAAGCGCAGGACGAGAAAGTTCTGATGCGGGAGGTTGGGCGTTTAAGAGAGTCGTTAAACAGTGCAAAAGAGGGAGAAAGAGCAGTTTTTCTCCACTACCCCCCTATCACTGTTGCAACAAGATGCGACGAGATAATGGCTGTGCTTCACGAGTACGGCATAAAGAGATGTTACTACGGTCATTTACACGGCAAAGCGATAAGAGGCGCATTGACGGGAATGGCGGAGGACATTGAATTCAAGCTGATATCAGCAGATTTTCTCGGCTTCAAGCCGTTAAAAATAGATACATCATATGATTTCAAATCACAGGAGTGTTTAAAATGATTTTAGAAAAGGTTACCAAAGAAGAGAAAAACACCGTCGAAATGGAAATAACGGTTCCTGCCGACGAATTTGAGAAAGCAGTTGAAGCCGCATACAAGAAGAATGTCGGTAAAATGACAATTCCCGGCTTCCGCAAGGGCAAAGCTCCCCGCAAAATGATCGAAAAAATGTATGGCAGCGACATTTTCTATGATGACGCTATCAACGCAGTATTCCCCCAGGCATACGAAGATGCAGTTAAAGAAGCAGGTATCACACCTGTTGACCGTCCCGATGCAGAACCCATCAGCAACGATGAAAACGGCTTCAAGATCAAGGTAAAGGTTACCGTTAAGCCCGAAGTATCCGTTAAGGACTACAAAGGCCTCAAGGTTGAAAAGCCCGCTGTTGCAGTAACTGCAGAAGATATTGAAAACGAACTCAAGGGTTATCAGAAACGTCAGGGCAGAATGATCGACGTTGCTGACGACGATGTTACAAAAGACGGCGACAAAGTTGTATTCGACTTTGAAGGTTTTGTTGACGGCGTAGCATTTGAAGGCGGCAAAGCTGAAAAATACACCCTCACTCTCGGTTCCGGTCAGTTCATCCCCGGCTTTGAAGATCAGATGATCGGCAAAAAAGCAGGCGACGAATTCTCCGTTAACGTAACATTCCCCGAAGAATACCATGCTGAAGAGCTCAAGGGCAAAGCAGCTGAATTCAAATGCAAGCTCCACGACATCAAGCGTGAAGAACTTCCCGCTATCGATGACGAGCTCGCTAAAGACGTAAGCGATTTCGACACTCTCGACGAACTCAAGGCTGACATCGAAAAGAAAGTTGGCGAACGTAAGCAGGCAGCTGCTGAAAGCACCGTTTCCAACAAGATCTACGATATGGTAGCTGATCTTTGCGAAGCTGACATTCCCGACTGCATGTTTGAAAACGAAGTTGACGCTTCCATGCAGCAGTTTGCTAACCGTATGGCTTCTCAGGGCATCAACATGCAGCAGTACATGCAGATCACCGGTCAGACCGTTGACACCATGAGAGCTGCATTCAGAGCAAACGCTGAACGTGATGTTAAGATCCGTCTTGCTCTTGAAAAGATCGCTGAAATCGAAGGCATCATCATTGATCAGGCAGACATCGATGCAGAATACGCTAAGTTTGCTGAAGAAATGAAGGTTGACGTTGAACAGCTCGTAAGCGACTACGCAACCGAAAACATTGCTAAAGATCTTTCTCTCCAGAAGGCATTTGATCTTGTTAAAGCAAATGCAGAAGTTACCGAAGAAGTAGCTGAAGAAAAGAAAGAAACCAAAGCAAAGAAGACCAGAAAGTCCACCAAGAAAGCTGAAGAAGCTACCGAAGAAAAAGCAGAAGACGCTGAATAATTTCGGATTTTCGGTCATACAATAGAAAGTAATACGAAGAAGTAAAAGAACACTTAACCGTGTTCTTTTACTTAAAAAAAGGAGTGAATTTCAATGAGTTTAGTTCCGTACGTTGTTAAACAGACAGGACACAGTGAGCGTTCTTACGACATATTTTCCCGTCTTCTCGAGGACAGAATCATTTTTCTCGGTGAAGAAGTAAACGATGTTTCCGCAAATCTTGTAGTTGCGCAGTTGTTGTTCCTTGAAAACGAAGATCCCGAAAAGGATATCAGCCTTTATATCAACAGCCCCGGCGGATCCATAACGGCGGGTATGGCGATATATGACACAATGCAGTATATCAAATGCGACGTTTCCACCATTTGTATCGGCATGGCAGCATCCATGGGTGCATTTTTGCTTTCTTCCGGCGCAAAGGGCAAGCGTTTTGCTCTTCCCAACAGTGAGATCATGATCCATCAGCCTCTCGGCGGCTTCCAGGGTCAGGCAACAGACATCAAGATCCATGCAGACAGAATCATCAAGATCAAGAGCGATCTTAACCGTATCCTTGCGGAAAACACGGGAAAACCGCTTGAAATCATTGAAAGAGACACAGAACGCGACAACTTTATGACCGCGCAGCAGGCTCTTGAATACGGTCTTGTTGACAAAGTAATTTCCAAGAGATAGGTTTTTCCTATGGGTAAAAATTCAACAGAAATAAAACAGTGCTCGTTTTGCGGGCAAACAAATCTTGACGGAGAGAGAATATTTCTTTCCGGCATAGACAGCGAAGTTTTCATCTGCAACGAATGTGTTGAAACTTGTGCGGAGTATATTGAAGCGTTAAAGCAGCAGAGATCCCCGCTCAACAAAAACAGCGGTTCCCAGATCACAATGAAGACTCCCGCAGAGATAAAAGCGATGCTCGACGAATACGTTATCGGGCAGGATGAAGCGAAGATAACTCTCTCTGTGGCTGTTTACAATCACTACAAAAGAATTCTTGACAAAAAAGACGATAAAGAAGACGACGGTGTAGAGCTTGTTAAATCAAACGTACTTCTTCTCGGCCCTACAGGCTCAGGCAAGACATTGATGGCGCAGATACTTGCAAAGGTTTTAAACGTACCTTTTGCCATAGCTGACGCGACAACTCTTACCGAAGCGGGCTACGTTGGTGAAGACGTTGAAAACATACTGCTCCGACTTATTCAGGCGGCAGATTTTGATGTTGAAGCGGCTCAGAACGGTATTATATACGTTGACGAGATCGACAAGATCTCCAGACGTTCCGAGAACCCGTCGATAACAAGAGATGTTTCGGGCGAAGGTGTTCAGCAGGCTCTTTTAAAGATACTTGAAGGCACTGTAGCAAACGTTCCTCCGCAGGGTGGACGTAAGCATCCCAATCAGGAATTCATCCAGATAGACACAAAGAACATTCTGTTTATCTGCGGCGGTGCATTTGCGGGTCTTGAGAATATTATCAAGAAACGTACAGCAGGCACCGTAATCGGATTCAATTCCGATGTTAAAACAAAAAAGGAAGTGGATCCGAGCGTTTATTTAAAGCAGACGGAATCCAACGACCTTGTAAAATTCGGACTTATTCCCGAGCTTATCGGACGTTTGCCGGTAATTGTATCGGTTGACAATCTTGACAAGGATCAGCTGCTGAAGATACTCAAAGAGCCGAAGAACTCGCTTGTACGTCAGTACAAGAAGCTTCTTGACATAGACGGTGTTGAGCTTGAATTTTCAGATGAAGCACTCAGCGAGATCGCAGAAGCCGCTGTTAAGAGAGGCACAGGTGCCCGCGGATTGAGAACGATCGTTGAGAAATTTATGACGAAGCTTATGTTTGACGTACCCTCGGACAAGACGATCAAGAAGATCGTTATAACGGGAGAATACGTTAAAGGCACGGGAGAACCCGAAATTATACGATAAAAACATTGTGAGGTTTTGTTTATGGCTGAAAGTTATACTGCAATAAAAAGCGCGATAAAAAGAACACAGTCTCACTATAAAATGATGCCGAAGATAGTCCGCTCCAATGCGAGAGCGGACTTCCGCATAGTTCCGCTTTATGACAGGCTGAAATTCGGCTCGGGAGACTATCAGATCGTTATGTGTCCGGTAATGCAGATAGCCCAGGAGAAAAAGATCGTCATTGAAACGAATGCCAACGACGACGGTTCGATCTCTTTTTCCGCGGATATCGGAGACGAGCAGGAATATAACGTATATTTGCGTAAAAGCAACGGCGAAAAATTTGTTGACATAGAATGCTTCAATATTTATTCGCTCAACGAAGATCTTTACGGTCTGCGTCCCTACCGCGGAGATATGCACGTACATTCATATTATTCCGACGGCAGAGAAGATCCGAGATACGTTGTTTCGTCATACAGAAGAGTCGGCTTTGACTTTATGGCGCTGACGGATCACGGAAATTATCAGGGATCTGTACATGCAAAAGAGCTTTACGACGGCTGTAAGCATGATCTTGCGCTGTATTACGGTGAAGAAGTTCATCCGCCCGAAAACCCCGTACATATGGTAAACTTTGGCGGATCATTCTCTGTAAACGATCTCATAAGAGAGAACAAGGATAAGTATTACGAAGAAGTACATGCAATAATGGCGACCGTTACGGATTATCCCGATATGGCAAACGAAAAAGAGCTTTATATGTACGCTTCCTGCAAATGGGTATTTGAAAAGATCGCGCAGGGCGGCGGTATCGGTATTTTCTGTCATCCGTACTGGCGTGTCGGCGAAGGATACTACATAAGCAATCAGCTCACGGATTATATTCTCAAAAAGAAAGATTTTGATGCATATGAGCTTATCGGCGGTTATTTCAAGCATGAGGTGCCGTCAAACGAGCTTCAGCTTGCGAAATATAACCAGATCAGATCGGAAGGATATAAGCTTCCCATCGTAGGTGTTTCCGACTCACACGGATGCGACAGAAACGAGCTTATGAACTGGTACGGAACGATAGTATTCTCCAAATCAGACGCACTCGAAGACATTAAGGCAGCTATAAAGGATCTGAAGAGCGTTGCGTACGAAACAGTCGAAGGCGAAAGCCCGAGAGTTCACGGCGAATTCAGATATGTTGCATACGCATATTACTTACTTCGTGAGGTATTCCCGATCCACGATCTTCACTGTTCTGCAGAAGGTGCATTGATGTACAGATTATCGATCGGTGACGAGACAGCAAGACCCATACTTGAGGCACTCAGCGGAACATGCCGTAAGTATATGGACGAGATCTGGGGTCAATAATTCCGAAAAAGGACGGCTTTTGAAAAGAAGCCGATGTTAAATAAAAATATGGATAATTTTAATAAATTTACCGAGCTTTACGGCGACACTGCATTTCTCCCGATCGTACCGATGAGAGGGATCGTGGCGTTTCCGAGAGCTATGCTTCATCTTGAAATAGGCAGAAAAAAGACTGCGAGCGGACTTAATTTTGCGATGAAATCCGATCAGTTTGTTTTTCTTACGCTTCAGAAAGATTTTATGGCGCAGGACATTGACGATGCAACCGTATGCCCTGTCGGTACAATAGCAAAAGTAAAACAGATATTGAAGCTTCACGGCGATGTTACAAGAGCGGCTTTTGAGGTTATCTGCAGAGCGGAAATTGTCGGTGAAATAAGAGATATCGGCTATGAAGCTGCCGATATACGTATAATTCCCGAACAGGAGCTTTACGCGGATGACTCAACAGAAGCGGAAGCTTTGATAAGAAAAACTCAGGAAGCGTTTACAGAAATGACGGCAGTGATGGACAAGCTCACTCCGGACGTTCCCGTAAACGTAATGACAAAAAAAGAAGCCGGCGAGCTTGCCGACTATATAGCGCAGAACATTCAGTTCAGATTTGAAGACAAGCAGGTTCTGCTTGAACAGATCGATCCTGCTGAGAGACTTTACGATCTTATAACCGTTATGAAAAAAGAGACGGAAATGATCCTTTTGGAGAAAAAGATCGAGAACAAAGTCGGTATGCGTTTGAACAAAAATCAGCATGATTTTGTTATACGCGAACAGATCAGAGCGCTTCAGGAAGAGCTGAGTGAAGGCGGCGGCGATGGCGGCGTTTTTGACGACGAAGACGATGAATATTACGAGAAGATAGACGCGTTGAGTCTTCCCTCCGCAAACAGAGAAAAGCTTTTAAAAGAAGTTTCAAGGCTTATGAAGATGCCGTCTGCATCGCAGGAAGCGGCTGTTATAAGATCATATCTTGATGAATGTATCGAGCTTCCCTGGAACAAATACACGGAAGATACCCTCTCGATCGTTAAAGCAGAAAAAGTGCTTAACGAAGACCATTACGGGCTTACAAAGGTCAAGGAAAGAATACTTGAAGTTTTGGCTGTTAAGCAGATGGTTGCGGACAAGCCCCTCCCCGAAGGCTCAAGAGCTCAGATACTGTGCCTTGTTGGCCCTCCGGGTACAGGTAAGACATCTATTGCGATGTCCGTTGCAAAGGCGTTGAACAGAAAATTCGTAAGAATTTCTCTTGGCGGCGTACATGACGAGGCTGAGATCCGCGGTCACAGAAAAACGTACATAGGCTCGATGCCCGGTCGTATAATGAGTGCGATCAAGGAAGCGAAGAGCTGCAACCCCGTTATTTTGCTTGACGAGATCGACAAGCTCGGCTCTGACTACAAAGGAGACCCTGCGGCGGCGCTTCTTGAAGTTCTTGACCCTGAGCAGAACAAGACATTCAAGGATAACTTTATCGATATGCCGTTTGACCTCAGCAGTGTATTTTTCATTACAACTGCAAACGTTTCGGACACTATTCCCGGTCCGCTGCTTGACAGAATGGATATAATCGAGCTTTCTTCGTACACAGCGGAAGAAAAATTCCATATTGCGAAGAAGCATCTTTTACCGAAGGCGCTGAACAAGCACGGATTTACTCCGAAAATGCTCAAAATAACCGATAAGGCACTTCGTGAGATAATTGATTTCCATACAAAAGAGGCAGGCGTGCGTAAGCTCGAAAGAGAGATTGCGACCGTTTGCAGAAAAGCGGCTAAAGAATGGCTTTCGATGGCTGACGACAGTAAGGAAATGATCTCGGTTACTCCGAAAAACCTTGAAAAATATCTCGGACCGAAGAAATTCAAGCCCGAACAGCAGGCAAAAGAGCCTCAGGTCGGTGTTGTAACAGGTCTTGCATACACAACCGTCGGCGGCGAAACGATGCCGATCGAGGTCAACGTTATGGAAGGCGTTGGCAAGGTTGAGCTGACAGGTCTTTTAGGCGACGTAATGAAAGAAAGCGCGCATGCGGCAGTAAGCTATATCCGTTCAAAGGCAAGCGATTACGGCATTGCGGCTGATTTCTACAAAACAAAGGATATTCACGTTCACGTTCCCGAAGGCGCTGTTCCCAAGGACGGTCCTTCAGCGGGTGTTACGATGGCAACGGCTCTTATCTCCCAGCTTTCGGGCAAGGCGGTAAGAAACGATGTTGCGATGACCGGTGAGATCACTCTGCGCGGACGCGTTCTTCCTATCGGCGGTCTGAAAGAAAAATCAATGGCGGCATACAAGGCCGGTGTAAAAACAGTAATTATCCCGAAGGATAATGTTCCCGACCTGCATGAGGTTGATGCTGTTGTTAAAGAAAACATTGAATTCAAGCCTGTTGAGACGATCGACGAGGTTATAGAAATAGCATTTGTTAAATAACAAAAATGAGAGATACCCCGAAATGAGGTATCTCTCAATATTTTTATGCTATTTTAATCGGGGAAGGATCTCTGGAGGTTATCAAGACCTGCCTGGAGAGCGAAGATGTTATCTTCACAGCCTTCAAATTCGATGGAGAAGCAGCCCTTGTAGCCGCCGTTAATGAGGGTTCTGATGCACTGCTGAACGGGAACATTACCCTGACCTACGATGGTGCCGCGGAGGTAGTTACCGCTTCTGGAGCAGAACCAGCCCATACCGGGGTTGGGAAGCTTGCCGTCACGAACAAAGAAGTCTTTTACGTGAACGTGGATTGTATAGGGAAGAAGCTTGCCTACTGCTTTTGCGGGATCGTCGTCCGCACAGAGGAAGTTACCCATATCGAGAAGAAGACCGAAGTTGTCGGAGCCTACAGCGTTGAGGAGCTTTTCAACGCGGTCGCTGTCCTGACAGAAGAAACCGTGGTTTTCGAACATAGTTTTGATGCCGAGAGTTTCAGCATAATCGGTAACACGGCGAGCGCGGGGAGCAACGATCTTGATGCAGTCGTCAAAACCGCGTTCGGTCTTTTTGGAAGCGGGGAAACCGCCGGTGATGTCGTGTCTCATGCAGGTAACGCCGAGAGCTTCAGCGATAGCGAGCTGTTTTTTGAGGTCTTCGAACTGCTGTTCGGGATCGTTATTGAGAAGATCAGCACCGATAGTGTAAGAAGAAATAGCGATATCTTTATCAGCGGCATAAGCCTTGATTTCTTTTGCCTGCTCGATCTTGCATTTTCCTTCGGGAGCATAAACATCGATAAATTCGATAGCGGCAAAGCCGAGTTCTTTAGCTTTATCGATTACCTGGAAGATATTTGCGCCTGTTTTGCCCATGTACTGACCAAAACTGTAAGAGCTAACGCCAACTTTCATGATTGTTATCTCCTTTTAACTTAATTTATCTTACGATATCTACGGATTTGCCGGTCATAGCGGATTCGTAGATAGCATCGAGAATTCTCATAAGTTCGATACCGTCTTCAGCGGGAGCTTTACATTCAGCCTTGCCTTCGATAGCATCGATGAAGTTTGTATCTTCATAGAAGAAGAAGTCGCCGCAGCCTGTCGGGCCATGGATCTTGATATCAGCGAGCATATCGTTGCATTCGGTGTGGAGTTCAAACGGATCGAGGGTAAGACCTGCTTTGCTTCCGTAGAATACAAGGCCGCCGGGAGTGTTGTTGGACATATTGAGGTTAAAGCTTGCTTCAACGTAAAGAACAACGCCGTTATCGAAACGGATCATTGCGGTAGCAAGGTCTTCAACGGTAAAGATGGGATCAACGTCTTCGGTAGAAGAGGACCAATCTTTAGCGCCTGTTTTAAGATGATTTCTGGAACCGATCTTGTTGAAAGTAGCACCGAAAACGGTAACAGGCTTGGGATTACCGACAACATATCTGGAAAGGTCGATAACGTGAACGCCGAGGTCGATGAGGGGACCGCCGCCGGAACGGGACTTATCGCCGAACCAACCGCCGGGGAAGCCTGCACGACGAAGATAAGAAGCCTTGATGAAGTAAACGTCGCCGAGGAAATCCTTCTGGATGAAGTCGATAGCAGCGTTAGCATCGTTGCCGTGACGGCGAACAAAGCCGATCATGAGGAGCTTGCCGTTCTTTTCAGCAGCTTCTTTCATCGCGATAGCTTCTTCGGTATTCATAGCCATGGGCTTTTCGCATTTTACGTTTGCGCCTGCGTTGAGGGCAGCAATAGTACATTCAGCATGAGCGCTGTTCCATGTACAAACTTCGACAGCGTCGAATTCGTTTTCAGCGAGCATCTGCTTGTAGTCAGTATAGTATTTTTTGAAGCCGTATTTTTCTGCAAATTTCTTAGCGCGTTCTTCGTTAAGGTCGCAGCATGCAACATAATCAATACGGTCTCCCATTTTCTGGTAAGCATCGCCGTGAGCATGTGCGATACTACCGGTTCCGATAAAACCAAGTTTAATAGCCATAATTTTTCCCTTTCTATGTATGAAAAATTTTAATACAGTTTTTTAAGAGCGTCGGTAAGGAAATCGTAAGCGATCTTGATATCCTGTTCGGGGGTTTCGCCGCATTCTCTCTCGATAGTAAGGAAGCCTTCGAATCCTTCATCACGGAGAGCCGCAAGATAGTCGATATAGGGAACGCCGCCTGTACCGAGGGGAAGTTCCTTATATTTGCCTTCGCCGATCTGACCGAGCATTACGCCGTCTTTAGCGTGGGTGTGAACGATATAATCTTTAAGAATATGAACAGCCTCAACGGGATCCTGACCGCAGAGCATAACGAAGTTTGCGGGGTCAAGATTAACCTTTGCGGACTTGGTATCAACCTTTTCGAGAATACCGCGAAGCTTGATTGCCTTTTCGGGACCTGTTTCGGTAGCGAAGCAAACACCGATAGAGTCGCCGTATTTACCGAGAGTTTCTATGGTTTTGCAAACGTTTATATATTCAACGCTGTTTTCGTCTTCAGGAACATGTCCGATATGAGTAGTTATAACGTTTGTTCCGAGATCAACGGCAAGATCCATCATAGACATAGTCTTTTTGATGCCCTCTTCGTTCTCACCGAAAGCTCTGAAATTAAGACCGAAGTCTGCACAGAGAGCGGAAAAAACGAGACCGTTATCTTTAACGTATTTTACAATATCCTTACGGTCTTCTTTAGAAAGATTCCACGGTGCGAGTTCACCGTCTGTAACGTAAGGCTGAAGACCTTTTGCACCAAGATCGCGTGCTTTTATTACAGCTTCCTTAAAAGGAACACGGAAAGATGCAGGCATAACGCCGATTTTCATCATAAGAAATCACTCCTGAACGGTTGATAAATATTCAAATAATAAGATAGAATAAGTATACACCGAAAGGGAAAAAAAGTCAAGTATTTTTTATTAATCTATTCTCTTTTTTCCCCAGAAAAAGAGTGCTACTGTGCCGGGACCTGTATGAGCACCGATAATGGGTCCAATAGCTTCGATCTGAACCTTTCCGTCAAGATTGGGGAAATGGGCTTCGATCTCTGCGGCGATCTGTTTTGCTTCGTCTTCTCTTGAGGAGTGGCTGATGAAGCATTTTTCGGCATATTCGAGACCGTCAAAAGCGTTTTCGTACATACAGTCGAGCATTGCTTTCATAACGGCATTTTTGCCTCTGCATTTTTTCATGGGAACGAGATGGCCGGTGCTGTCAACGTGAAGGAGCGGACAGATGTTAAGAATGGAGCCGAACCAGCCCGAAGCCTTGGAAACTCTGCCGCCGCGGACAAAATACGTAAGGTCGGTGGTGTAGAACCAGTGATGGAGATTGAGCTTGTTTTCTTCTGCCCAGTCGTAAAGCTGTTTTGCGGTATAGCCTTCATCACGAAGGTCAGCGAGCTTATCAACGAGAAGACCGAGGCCTCTGGAAGCGGCAAGAGAGTCGATAATATATATCTTACGGTCGGGATATTTTTCTTCGAGGATCTCTTTGGCAATATTAGCGGAGAGAAGAACGCCTGTTATACCCGAAGAAAGGCAAACGTGAACAACGTCAAGACCTTTTTCGAGGAACGGAGAAAGAAATTCAACGAATTCGTCGGAGTTGGGCTGAGTTGTTTTTGTCATAGCCCCGTCTTCCATTGTTTTGAAAAACTTTTCGGGAGGCATAGAAACGAGATCGTCGGTGTAAACGTTTTCGTCAAGGTTGTAGCGGTAAGGGAGATAGTGAATGTTGCGTGCTGCATAATAATCTGCGGTAAGGTCGGCAGGAGTGTCGCAGCAAAGGACATAGGTTTTGTCTGTCATATATAAGCTCCTTAAAATAAAATTCACATTAAAATTTCGGAGAAAACTTCTCATTGTATATATAATAACACAATATAGTTTTAATGTCAAGATGTAATCGTTTTAAGTATGAGAATTTTTTTATAAAAAACAACTCTCTTACGTTTTAAATAAGAGAGTTGATAAATAATTATTTTTTAACATCTGCCATTTTCGTTGTCTGGCGCTGAGCCATAACGAGGTTATAGTAGATACCTTTGTTTTTAAGGAGCTCTTCGTGGCTGCCCTGCTCTGCGAGCTTACCTTTTTCGAGAACGATAAGGCGGTCAGCATGACGGAGCGTAGAAAGACGGTGGGCGATCGCGATAGTTGTTCTGCCCTTGATAAGGCGCTGAAGCGCTTCCTGGATCTTGCTTTCGGTTTCGGTGTCGAGAGAAGCTGTTGCCTCGTCGAGAATGAGGATCTTCGGGTCACGGAGGATCGCTCTTGCGATAGCAACGCGCTGACGTTCACCGCCGGAAAGAGAATAGCCGTTTTCGCCGACTACGGTGTTATAGGCATCGGGGAGTTTAATAATAAACTCGTGTGCATTTGCGATTTTTGCCGCTGCGAAAACTTCCTCGGGGGTTGCTTCGGGTTTTGCATAAACGATATTATCGTAGATCGAGCCTGCGAAGAGGAACGTTTCCTGGAAAACGGTACCGATGCTCTTACAGAGGGTTTCCTTAGAGATGTCCTTTATATCAACGCCGTCGATAAGAAGCTTGCCGCTGTTAAGATCATAAAGGCGCATGATGAGGTTGATCATTGTTGATTTACCTACACCCGAATGGCCGACGATACCGACCATTTCGCCTTTTTTGATATCGAGAGTGATATTTTTAAGGACGGGTTCGTAGCTTTTATAGCCGAATGTTGCATTAACAAAAGAGATATTGCCTTCGATCTCGGGAGTTATGGCATCGGCTTTATCACGGATGTCGGGTTCTTCTTCGATGATCTCGTTAAGCTTTGCCATACTTGTTACGGCATTTGCAATTGAACGGGGAAGAGAGGTCATCCAACGGAGCGGACCGTAAATATAACCGATATAGCTCATTATCTGAGTAAGTTCGCCGAGAGTGAGGGGTTCGCCGATAATGGAATAGCCGAGCTCGGGATCAATACCGTAAAGAACGGACTGTGCGCCGAAGTAAAGAACGAGGAATTCGCCGATACCGACAAGGAAGCCAAGAAGCGGGAAGAGAAGCGCCCAGAGCTGTTCGTTTTTCTGAGATGTTTCCGCAAGTTTTCTGTTTGCATTGGAGAATTTTTCGATCTCGCTTTTTTCTGTACCGAAAACCTTAACAACGCGGATACCTCTGATGATATCGTGAAGGATACCGTTGGCTGTTGAAGAAAGACGCCACTGCTTTTCGTATCTGCGGTGAATAAAGTTCCAGAAGCGGCTTGCCGCAAAAAGAACGAGGGGAACGGGCAGGAATACGAAGAGCGCGAGAAGCGGACGTGTTGCGATAAAATAACCTGAAACACCGATAAAGATAACGCCGATCTCGATCATCCATACGGTTTCGGACTTGATAAATTCGGTAATAACGGACGTATCCTCGGTGACACGTTTGATAAGGTCGCCGGTAGTTCTGCGGGAGATAGAGGACATTGAGAGGACCTGGATCTTATCGTAGAGCTTAATACGGACGCTGTTTATGAATTTAGCGGATGTGGCATTTCTCATGCGGGCAGCGACTATGTTTATAACACGGATAAGAACATAGCACGCGAGCATCATAAGAATAAGAACAAGGATCATAAGGACAGGATTCTTGTCGCCCCAAGGCTCAAGGCCTTCGGAAGCGGGAAAGAGGTAATCGTCAACAAGAATTCTGTTTATATGGGGGATTATAAGGTTTATAACATTGCAAAAAAGGACGAGCAGGCCTGACAAAGCGAATGCAGGCATATATTTTTTACCGAGCGAGAGGAACTTGCCGACGATAGATGCTTTGTTGGAGCAGTTCGGACAGATCTGCGTGTTTACGATAAAATGCTTACCGCATTTTGGGCAGACTGTGCGTTCAATATTTATCTCGGTGTATTCGCCTGTTTCGATATAGTAGTTAGCCGCTTTGATAAATTCGGAGATCTGATTGAGGCAGCTTTGAGTAAAGCGGCAGATACGTATCCTGTCGCCGTTTTTAAGCTCTGCTTCAAGGCTTGCGCAGCCGATATGAGAGTTTATCTGAAGCTCCTTGACCTCGTTAAAATCGCAGCGGTATTCTTCTCGGGTTTCGGTCTTGCCGTCAGCAAAGAGAATGAGCTGCATATCTTTTGTTAAAACGATCTTACCTGCGCAAAGGACATCGGATGAATCGATATCGTACTCAACGCTGTAAAGATGTTCCGGAGTTGCGGTGCTTGCGGTCAAAACGGTCACTCCTTTCGGATTTAATAACGGTTTGATTATTTTTAAATGTTAGATAAGAAACGCTTCGATCTTTTTTGCGCTTGAAGCGTCGAGAGCCATAAAATCTTCGACGATATAGCGGTTTCCGTCAACGTCTCTGATCTGAACGGCGGTTTTGCGGTCGGGATCGATAAACTTGATATTTCTTGAAGCGTCGCGTACTGCAAAGTCACGTTTTCCGACAGTTGTTTCAACCTCGAAATACATATAGCCCATTCTGTCTTTTGCGGACATAATGCGGGTTATTGCGGGGCTGTAGTAAAGTCTGTCGAGTTCGCCGACGATAACGGCCTTCTGGTCATCCGAAAAATCGTTGATGGTTTTGATAATACCGATCTCTTTGCCGTCTTTATCGGAAACACAGATATATTCATCGGGGCAGCGGTAAGGAAGAGCTCTGTTGAGCTTGACCTTTTTATATTCTGTTCCGTTATATGTTAAAGAAATATAACCGCCCTTTTCGGGAGCAAAAGCAGCCTTGGCGGGATCAATAATAACGATCTCGGCAAGTTCTGTTATATTTTTTTCTGCCATAGATAACAATTCCTTTCTGTAAGGGTCAAAATCATTCAGCTATGCCGATATGTTTAACCGCATCGAACTGAAGCATATAGAGCTTGTAATATTCGCCCTGCTTTTTGATGAGCTCGTCGTGAGTTCCGTATTCGACCATATCGCCGTTACTGATAACAGCGAGGACATCAGCATCACGGAGCGTAGAAAGACGGTGGGCGATAGCGACGGTCGTTCTGCCCTTCTGAAGATTGAAGAGAGCCTGCTGAATATTTCGCTCGGTCTCTGTATCCATAGCGGCAGTTGCTTCGTCGAGGATAAGGATCTTGGGGTTTTGAATGATCGTTCTCGCAATGGAAAGACGCTGTTTTTCACCGCCCGAAAGATCCTGGCCGCCGGCACCGATACGTGTTTCATAGCCGTCGGGAAGACGCATGATGAAATCGTGTGCGGAGGCTGTTTTTGCGGCGCTGATGACCTCATCCATAGACGCTCCGGGGTTAGCATAACGGATATTGTCGGCAATCGTTCCGATAAAGAGGTATATTTCCTGAGAAACGATACCGATATTTTTACGCATATCAACGGAAGCGATATCTTTTACGTTAACGCCGTCGATTGTTATTGAACCGTCTGCAACGTCGTAAAGACGAGCCATAAGGTTAACGATCGTACTTTTACCTGCACCTGTTTTACCGACGATACCGACCATTTCTCCTGCTTTAACGGAAAGGCTGAGGTTTTTGATGATGGGTCTGCCGGGTTCATACTCGAAACGGACGTTTTTCATTTCGATATCGCCCTTCATATCGGGCATATGAACGGGATCTTCGGCTTCCTGAACATCGGATGTTGCATCCATGACTTCGAAAATTCTTTGTGCGGAGTCAACACATCTTGCCCACCAGTTAGTTACCCAGGCAAGGAAGTCGAGAGGCTGATAGAGCATATTCATATATGCGGTAAAGGTCATGAGCTTACCGAGAGTCATACCGTAGGACTGAGTTACGATCATTGAGCCGCCGACGAAAAGAACGACGAGGTTTGTAAGCATCATAATAAGGCCGAGGAGCGGGAAGATCGTTGATTCTGCGTTGGAAACACGTTTATCTGCAGCGGCGCTTCTGCTTGAATAGCCTGCAAAACGTGAACTTTCTTCTTTTTCCTTTGCAAAAGCCTTGATGATACGCTGGCCTGACATAGAGTCGCTTATATAAGAAGACATATTTGCTTCGTTTATCCAGCGAGCATGGTGAAGCTTTCTGAACGATTTCTGGATTATCTTATAGAGGAAGAGCAGTAACGGGATCATTACAACAACAATGACCGAGAGCTGCCAGTTCATATAAAGCATTATTGAAAGGACGCCGATAAACATAAGGACATTGACAACAACGCTCGGTGCGCCGTCAACAAAGAACCAATAAATGTTATTTGCATCGCGGTTGACACGGGTCATAAGAGAGCCTGTCTGCTTTGAAGTGTAAAAGCCGACGGAGAGCTTCTGCATTGCGGTAAAGATCCTTACTTTAAGGTCATAAACGACCCACGGGATAATGCCGCCCACGATGTAATTCTGACCGATGTTTATAAGCAGGGAGAGAATTCTCGCAAAGATAATAATACCGATAACGAGCCCGACCTCGCCGAAGAGATTTGTGTCTACACCGGGAGTGAGAACATTATCATAGAGGAGCTTTGTGCCGATATACGGGGAAACGACGGTAAAGCCCGTGCTGATAATAAGCATTGCGAAGTATGCAATGAGCTTATTTTTGTAAAACTTAAAAAAGCCGAGAAGACGTTTGAATACAGAGGCTTTATCCATACATTTCGGGCAGACTTTTCTGCTCGGATCGGGATATCTTGAGCCGCATTTCGGACAAAAGATCTCATCCTCATCCTTATCGCTGTATTCAACGGTCTTGCCTTCTTTGTAATCGTTGAAATGGCGGACAAACGGAACCATTTTGTTGGCGATACCGAGAGAGAATTTCAAAAGCTCCTCGGAAGGCTCGTTTTCGTCCTTTTTATGAGCTACCAAACGCGCGGTCGAAACGAAGCGTTCAACATCAACAGATTTCAGAGCGGAATGATCGATCCTGTCGATAGAAAGAAATTCGAACGACGCTTTTAGCTTTTTATTGCCGCGAGTCTTTTCGACCTTATCGTAACCTGTTAAAATATAGATAAATTCTTTATCGAAAAATATCCAGCAATCGGCAAAATTACCTTCTTTATCCATATCGGAATACTGATATGAAATTATCCCGTCAACATCAACGCCTCGCGCCCTCATCGCCTCGGCAATATGCGCGGGAATTTTTGAAAGGTATTCAGCTGCGGTCATGGTTTCACCCTCCTTTTATTGATTTACTGTGAAAAAATTCTATCACAAATCGAAACACAAGTCAAGTGATGACAATATTTTGTAACATATTTATATTATAGTTCAAATGGACGACACAGTTAACAGAAAATCATTATACTTAAATATTACAATACGATAATATAAGAAAAAGACATAAAATAAGATATAATTATAGTATAAAAACCTTACCTAATAAATGGAGGGACTAACATATGAATAAAGATTTACAGCTGGTCAGAGAGCTTGCAAAACAGGTTGCGGAGCTTGCGGCAAAGCCCGAGCAGGCAGAAAAGATCCGTCTTTGGAAAAACCTCAACGGACTCAAGCCCGAAAGACCGATGTTCATGATAGATCAGGTATGCTGGCATGAAATGAATTATGAAGATGAGCTTACGTTAAGATGCGAAGATCCTGTTTTCAGAGGTATTGAATGGCAGCTTCGTGAAACGATTTACAGACAGAAGCATATGGCAGACGACCGTCCTGTCAGACCCTATATAAATGTAGGAAAATCATTCAGCGTAACAGGCGTAAATATGCCTGCTATATTCCAGGATGACGGAAGCTCCGGTGCAAGTACCCACGTATACGTTGACCAGCTTCCCGATGATGAAGCACTTGAAACAAAGCTTATAATGCCTGTTGTTACACATGATGTTGAAGCAACAAAGAGAAACAAAGAACTTCACGAAAATATTCTCGACGGCATTTTAGGCGTTAAGCTTACCGGTTATGACGGATATTTCCATTATTGGGACAGAATTTCATGGTGGCGCGGTGTTGAACCCATAATGTACGATATGGCAGACGATCCCGATTTCATCCACAGACTGCTCAAAAAGGTTATCGCAATGCATATGCATATGCTTGACCAGCTTGAAGAGCAGGGACTTATGACAGCAGGCATGGACACCGTTCACTGCACTGGTGCATACAACGACGTTATGGAAGGATACGGAGACGATCCGAACGAAGGAAACACCCACACGGCTAAAAACAGCTGGACATACAGCGCACCGCAGCTCTTCTCTATGGTTTCTCCCGAAATGCATGATGAATTTGACGTTCAGTACATAATTCCGTGGTATGAACGCTTCGGTCTCGGTTATTACGGCTGCTGCGAGCCTAACGATATCAAGGTTGATGTTTTGAGAAAACTCCCGAATCTCAGAAAGATCTCGATGAGCCCGTGGGTAAACGAAGATCTTGGAGCTGAAAAGATCGGCAAGGATTTTGTTTATTCAAGAAAGCCGAATCCTGCGAACGTTGCATGGGACATTTTCCCCGAAGACGTTATTAAAAACGAATTCCAAAAGACGATAGATGCGACATCCAAACACGGATGCCCCGTTGAATTTATTCTTAAAGACATAACAACAGTAAGAAACGATCCGACCAGACTTTGGAAATGGGCAGAGATCGCAAGAAACTTCTGTAAATAAATGAAAATAAAGACCTGATGTGAGAATAAAAAATCACATTGGGTCTTTGCGGTTAAAGGAGAGAAATTATGATAAACGAAAGATATGTATACGTAGGATATTCGACAGGACGTTCTCTTTACGAAATAACAGATGAGCAGGCAAAAAGGCTCACGCATCTGAACGTGGCGTTCGGAATCGTTAAAGACGGAAAGATAAATATTGACAGACAGCGCCCGTTTCTCGGAGAATTGGAGCGAATAAGAAAAAGCAATCCGGATCTTAATATTTTGCTTTCAACGGGCGGCGGCGACCAGCACGGACACGGACCTGCAACTAAAACGAAGGAAAGCATGAAGATTTTTGTTGACTCAACGATGGAGATCGTTAAGGAATTCGGATTTGACGGCATTGACTGCGACTGGGAATTTCCGGGCGATGAAGGAATTCTCGAAGAAAAATATCAGCATACGCGCCTTTTTGCGGAATACAGAAAAGCTCTTGACGAATACGCGGCAGAGCGAGGCAGAAAATGCTGGCTTACGACTGCTGCAGGCTGCGGTCAGTGGTTTATAGACAGGACAGAAATGCATATAACCCATAAATATCTTGATTTTATAAACCTTATGACATACGATCTTCGAGGATGGGATCAGCCGACCGGACATCATACGTGTCTTTACGACCCTGTTGATGCGCCTGTTATATTCAGTGCGGACCGCTCTGTAAAAATGCTTGAAGGTATAGGTGTGCCGAAGAATAAGATGGTTCTCGGTGCGGCGTTCTACTCAAGAATGTGGAAAAACGTTCCAAACATCAATAACGGAATGAATCAGCCCTCCCCTACCGGCGGCGGTTTTGGCCCCGGCTACACGGAGATAAGTCTCATTCACGAAAAGAGCGGCAGATTTACAAAATATTGGGACGATACAGCGAAAGCATCCTGGCTTTTTGACGGCAAGGATTTTATTTCATACGACGATCCGCAGTCTGTTAAAGAAAAATGCGAATATGTTAAACGCGAGGGCTTACGCGGAATGATGTATTGGGAGCACGGCTCGGATAAAACGGGCGTTTTGTTCAACACGATATACGAAAATCTGAAGTAAAAAAATAAAAAAATAAACTGTTACGGTAAAAAAAATGCCGTAACAGTATTTTTTTTGCAAAATTGAGAAAATTATCACTAAAAGTGTGATATTATATAAATGCGGAACAGCGAAGGGTACCCGATGAACCGCAAAGCGTATGAAAGAAGGCGTATTTAGAATAAGAAAGAAAAAAGAAAAGATCACAGAGCAGAGAGTTATCCAGGAGCTTGCGAAGATAGCGTTTGACGATATTACAAATTATCTTTCGTTTTTCGTTGATGAAAACGGAGAGACGAGGATAGTTGTAAAAGACAGTGACGCGCTTGACACGAGGGCTGTTGCGGAGATAACGAATTCGAAGTCGGGATTTAAATTCAAGCTGTACAACAAACAGCAGGCACTTGTTAAGCTTGGAGATTATCTTGGGCTTTGGAAGAGAACGCCCGAAGAAGAGATCGAAGATCTTGACGAATTGGAAATTTTAGACCCATGATAAAGAGAAAAACGATCCCCTGGCAGCCGTTATCCGAAAAGCACAAAGAATATATAAGAAGATGCACCGATCACACGTTCAACTTTGCGGAGGGAGCGGTACGTTCGGGCAAGACGATAGCGAACGTGCTTGCATTTGCGGCGCTGTTGGAGCGTTCACCCGACAAATTACATCTGGCATCGGGAACGACGTTGACGACGGCACTGACGAACATCGGCGACTGCAACGGATTTGGGCTTGAGCACATATTCAGAGGCAGATGCCGATGGGGAAAGCATAAAGGGAACACGTGTCTGTTTGTTAAAACGATGAAGCGCGGCGAAAAGATAGTGATATTTGCCGGCGGCGGAAAAGCGGACAGCTACAAGAAGATCAGAGGCAACTCTTACGGCATATGGATAGCGACTGAGGTCAACAAGCATTATATTTCGGGCGATGACCAATGCTTTATCGACGAGGCGTTCAACAGACAGCTTGCGGCGAAGATGCGGCGAGTTTTATGGGATTTCAACCCCGATTATCCGTCTCATCCGATATATTCGGAGTATGTTGACAAATATATCGAGATGGGGTTGAACGTAAATCACGAAAAATTTACGATATGGGACAACACCTCCATTTCGGACGAACGCAGGGCAGAGATCGAGGCGCAGTATGAGATAGGCTCGTTCTGGTACAGACGTTCGATACTGGGTGAACGTGCGGCGGCAGAGGGATTGATATTTCCGCAGTTTGCGCAATCCCCCGAAAAGTGGACAATAAAGGAAGTTCCGGACGATGTTTCGCAGATAGTTATAGGTGTGGATTACGGCGGAAACAATTCGGCATCCGCATTTGTTGCGGTGGGATTGAGAAAAGGCGAAGGCGGCGTTGTTGTTATAAGAGACAGGCGGATAAAAGGACGTAAGGGAGAAATAACGCCCGACATGATAGAAGAAGAGTTTATCTGCTTTGTGAGGGGACTTTCCGAAAGCTTTGATATTCCTCTGACATACGCTTTTATGGACAGCGAAGCGCAGTATCTGACGGCGGGAGTTATACGTGCGGCGAGAAAGGCGGGGTTAAAGCTTGCTATAGGCGACAGCAGGAAGACCCCTATAGCCGAACGTATAGCAACGAAGGCAAGGCTTATTTCACAACAGAGGTGGCTTGTTCTTGAAGGCTGTGAAAATGTTATAAAAAGCACAGCAACACAGCTTTGGGATCCGCAGAATCCCGACAGGCGTCTTGATAACGGAACGTGCGATATAGATACGGCGGACGCTGAAGAATATGCATGGGAGAGGTTTATCAAATGGTAAGCTCTCCGAAAGAAAGAAACAGGAGGTCAGACCTTGGACAATTCAACAATTCACAAATGCCTGCGAGAATTTTTCGGTGCGGAGGCTGTTGACGACGGAATGGAATCACTCATAGACAGGTGGCACGAATGGTATTCGGGCTCTGCGGAGGGATTTCACAACGTTTATATAAACAACGGCCTTTCGACCGTGACAAGAACGATGCACAGGCTTCATATGGCAAAGCGAGTGTGTGAAGACTGGGCAAATCTTCTCTTGAACGAGAAGACATATATTTTGATAAACGACAAAAAGAGCAGCCGTTTTCTTCAGGGCGAAGACGGTTCGGGCGGAGTTTTCGGTGAGAACGATTTCTGGACCGAGGCGAACAGGCTTGTAGAGAAGACGTTTGCATTGGGCACAGGCGCGATAGTGTGCTGTGTTGACGGTGTGGACGTTGATGCAAAAGGAAATATTCTTCCGACCGAAAAAGGGAAAATAACCTTTGATTTTATTGATGCGAGAAGCATTTTTCCGATAACGTGGTCGGGTGAAAAGATAAAAGAAGTTGCATTCGCAAGACAGGTCGTTGAAAACGGCGAAAAGCTGCTTTATATTCAGGCACATCTTATTGAAGACGGGGAATATGTGATATACAACCGATGTTTTTCCGAAAATGACGGGCTTTGCGAGGCTGTTCTGCCCGAAAGCATTGCGCCGAAGGTTAAAACGGGTAGTATTCAGCCCTGGTTTTCGATAATCAAGCCGAATATTGTTAACAATGCGGTATCAACATCCGCAATGGGAATATCTGTTTTTGCTGATGCGATAGACATAATCAAGGGCATAGATCTTTGCTATGACAGCCTGAATATGGAGTTTGTTTTAGGCAAAAAGATGGTATTTTTACGCCGTGATCTGCTTGAAAAAGATGATAACGGCAATTATTTTGCGCCGCAGGATACGAACAGGCAGCTGTTTATGTATCTTGGCGACAAAGCTCTTGACGGCGATATGATGCCGCAGGAATTCAATCCTGCGCTGCGTGTTGCGGATCATGTGAGAGGCATTCAGGAGCAGATGAACTATCTGTCCTCAAAATGCGGATTCGGTGAAAGGCATTACAGATTTGATGCATCGAACGTTGTTACAGCGACACAGATAAACAGCGAAAACTCAAATCTTTTCAGAAGCATCAGAAAGCACGAGATACTGCTTGAAAAGCCGCTTATTTCGATAGCCAAGGCGGTTTTGTACATCGGAGCGAGATTTCTTTGTGCGGATGTGGACGAAAATGCGGCGGTAAGCGTTATTTTTGATGACAGCGTTATCGAGGACGAAGCATCAGTTCAGAAGCGTGACCTTGAGCTTGTTAAAGAAAAGATAATGGCACCGTACGAATATCGGGTAAAGCATTTCGGCGAAGATGAGCAGACGGCAAAAAGGATAGTAAAGGAGATCGGAATTTGAACAAAGACATTTTAAGATCGGTCTTTTCGGGCGAAAGCCTTGATCTTGATACATTTGAAAAGAGGCTTGCGGCGAAGGGCGGTTTTCATCTTGTGAACGATGAAGAATTTTCGGTATTGAGCGGTCTTTCGCAAAGGAACAGTGAGCTTGAAAGTGAGCTTACGGCTGTTAAAAACGAAAGCAGGATCGAGCTTTTGCTTTCGCAGGCAAGAGCAAAAAACATAAAGGCTGCAAGAGCAATGATCGACGAAAGCTCTGTTTACGATGAAAAAGGGCTTAACGAAGAGCTTCTTTTGGAGCATACGGAAAAGATGAGAAGCGAAAACCCGTGGCTTTTTGAGGACGATGCGCCGCAGGTGAAGACAGTTTCGACATTGCTTCCGAGAGGACGCTCCGTAACAAAAGACACGTCACGAATGAGCGACGAAGAATTTTATAAAAACATAATGAATAACGAGAATTGATTCTCGGATTAAAAGAAAGGAAAATTTATAATGGCAAACACATTTCTTACAGTTCAGGAGATCGCAAGAGCGGCTCTCCCCATTCTTCATGAAAATCTTGTATTCCCCGCACTTTCCTACAAGGAATTCTGCACGGGCATGGGCAAAAAAGGCGACGTTGTTCAGATCAAAAAGCCTGCGGTATATTCCGCGAAGGAATTTACATCTCAGATCAACGTGCAGGATGTTAAAGAAAACAGCGTGCTTGTGACCCTTGACAAAATCGCGGACGTTTCCGTTGAGCTTACCGCAAAGGAAATGGCGCTCAACCTTGAGGATTTCACACGTCAGGTAGTAGCGCCTGCGGCAGTTGCGATCGCAGAAAAGATCAATGCTGACGGTCTTGCGCTTTACAAGGATATCCCCTACACCTGCGGAACTGCGGGCGAAGTTCCCTCCGGCATTGCGACTTTTGCATCCGTTGCAAAGGCGTTAAACGATAACAACCCGCCTCTCACCGAAAGATACTGCGTCTGGGACAGCGAAGCGCTTGCTTCATTCCAGAGCGACCGCGCGATCGTTTCCGCAGATAAGAGCGGCAGCACAACGGCACTCAGAAACGGCTCTATCGGCAGACTTATCGGTCTTGAAAACTTCATGTCCCAGCAGGTTTACGAGCATAAAAAGGGTACATTGACAGGTGCGATGACCGTTTCTTCATCTGCTTATGCCGGCGAT